>Ga0325411_1000390_pt1 | contig 45553 bp, 23 predicted proteins | sample PopdelMetagenome_13_FD_206181 | JGI IMG/M metagenome (GOLD analysis project Ga0325411, IMG submission 206181) | Populus deltoides microbial communities from Bellville, Georgia, United States - Xylem-PdIQD-R4 | ecosystem: Host-associated > Plants > Phyllosphere > Stem > Wood/Secondary xylem...
GAGGCTTATAATTCTTCTTTTTATTTTTTTCCTTTCCTTTTATTCTCCATAATTTACATCAAATGTGTGGAGATAGGTCTTTCTTATTAGATTTTATATTTTTCATGGTCTAAACAACTACAAACCTTCATCTATATGCTCAAAGTTTTAGCTCGATTTGATTGTATACTACCCTTAGAAAGCATCCAATTCATAGACTCCCTAACAAGATTTTGATTAATTAGATAGTTTTTTCAACTTTAATATTTCTTTTATTTAATAGGAATATAATACATGATTTTAATATTTAACAAAGTTTTTTTTTATTAAGGTTTTCTGTCTATTTCATGGTTATTGATGCCTCTAAGAAGATATATTTTATTTTGAAATCATAAGTATCTAAGCCAGTTTACGCTCATCTCAACTAATTCCCTGAAATTCTCAAATTAACGACTAAGTAAATCTTTTCTAAAGAAATTATATCTTTTATTGATTATGATAATACTGTTATTTTTCAATAATTATGAAGACTTAGACTCCATTATTCATGAGAATGGGATACAAAATCCCAATCTAAAAGGTTCTTATTTGGGATGGTTAGCAAGCTCTATTTAAGACTAGTTATTGCCTTAATGTGTTTTTACAGTCATTGTTGCATTCGTTGTTATCAAATCATTATTTTAACAACAAATTGTATTTGTCGTGTTAGGATTCTGTGCAAGTCTTTGTAGAAGGTAATTTTATACTTTGAAATAATTTTATCTTAACTCAATTCTATCTTTAATTGTAATGAAAAAGGAAAAAAGAAGAAGTTCACAATAGTGTAAAATCAAGTAGATGGTGACTTTTGTAATAAATTCACTAAGACAGTTGTTGTCATGCCCCCAAACCTAGAGGCAGTACCAAGTTACATAATTTGAACTAGTCATGTGACACATGTTTTGTCAGGTCAGATAAAAAAAATTTAAGTAAAATAAATGATATACAGCTAACACAATCATGTTTTTTTTTAAAAAAATTATTATTAAATAAAAAAATAATTTGAAATGATGAAAAAAAAATGATGTTAACTCATTAAGCATATGATTCGAGTCATTTGACCAAAAACAATAAATTAAAAAACACATCAAAGTCCAATCTTCAACTAATTAAATTTTAAAAGATAAAATTGAAAAAAAATATAAAATGAAGAAAATAACAATTATAAGCTAAAAAAAAGCCTGAGCCCACCCAGATCACGATAACATGAGAATAATAAAAAACAAAGAAAATCACAAAACCTAATTTTTTTAAGGAAAAAATCAATGTCAAATCATGAGATGTAAAATAAAATAAGTCCAAATAAAATTGATGTCAACATTGTCCTTGGTCATTTGATCAAAAGCACTAAATATAAAAAAATCATTAAAGTCAATTCTCAACAAATCAAATATTGAATGATGAATTTTTAAAATAAAAAAAATCAATCACACAAAAGGATCAAAGAGAACAAAACATTAATTAAAAGCCAAAAAAGTGTAAGTTTACCCGGGTTAACCAATTAAACATACAGATCAGGTCATAAGATCATGATAACCCTTTAAAAGGAAAACAAAGAAAACCATGAATTCTATTTTAAAAAAAAATCAATACCGAGTAATGAGATAAAAAAAACAAGTAAAAAATGATGTGAACCCATGCTAGCTTATAAAACCCATGACTCGGTCATTTGATTGAAAGTACCAAACATTGAAAAACCATGAAGCTCAAATTTCAATAATTTAAATGTCAAAGTATGAAGTTGAATAAAAAAATTCAAAACAAAAAAATAGCAATAAACATAATGAAGATCAATTTTTTTAAGAAAAAAACAAATATGAAAATGGATAATTTTTTATTGAAATGCTGAATTGAAAAGAAAAAACAATTCTACAAAGAATTAAAAGAAGAAATAACCAAAAGAATAAGGACTAAGTTTTGAAAAATAAAAATTAAAAATCTTGATTAAAGGATGAAAATGAAAACAATATAAAGTTTATAAAAGTGGAAAGAAAAAAAATGAAAAAAAGAAAAAATCGGAACTAAATTTTAAAAATAAAAAATTTAGATTGAAAGATAAAATTAGAAACAAATAAAAAACTTAGAAAATGGCCAAAGATAAAAATTACAAATCAAAAGATTGAGAATTGATACTTAAATATCCCCAGCTAAGAGGACTGCCCTAAAATTTTAAATATCATGCACGAATTTCGAGGGAGGAGAGGGAAGAAGAGGGAAAAAAAAAGTTGCTGACTCCAAACTTGGCGACCTTTGGCCACATTCACCACCTCCCCGAGGAGGTGACACCAAGACGAATCAAACACCACTGTGAAAAGCGGTGTTTGACCATTATGCAACCTCGCATAAACCGCCCAAAAGGTGCGAGAACCACCACGTGCTAACGCACAATGTTTTTTATAATAATTTTTGTATATATTAATTAAATTAGTTAATTGTCTCTAAATCAACCCGATAATTACAAAAACACCTAAGCTCAATTACAAAATTCCCCTGAATGTAAGGTATATAAATTTCACTCCCAAAGGCATGTAAGTTAATTTATTGTTCATTAAAATTGTAAAACACTAAAACACCCCTGAATATAAGCTTTTAAAAAATTTGAATCTAAAGGTACAAGGTCTTTTCATTATGTATTATAAGAAAAAAAAGACATAATCACCCTTATAAATTTTGGAATGCCAAATAGTTCATTGTGAAATTACTTAATTACCCTCAATAGAATGATTTCTTGGTTTTTTCTAAGGGAAAATAGGTATTTCCCACCAATGTCTGAAAATGCCACCCATTCCTTCTGTTTTTTTTTTTCACTTTGGTCCCTATCTTTTAATCTCGCCCTCCCCTAACAAATTAACATAAATTGGCCTATAATTTGGTCCATTAAAGACTAAATTAAAAAAAAAGATGAAAAAAAAGTCACTGTTAATGGTCTGTCCACAATACCTTATGAGGCGATCCGTAGTGTATAATGCACAGTGGATTCCCCACACGTTTTAAATATACCAATAATAGTTGTAAATTCTCAAGTGTACATTGAGTTGTATTTTTGTTATCTTCATTATTTCAAAAGTATTCCTTGTTGAAGTCAAATCTTACATTTTGTCAAAGACATATTGAGACGAACTACATGAAAAAATGTAAAAGTATAAAAAAGGTCATCACTTAGTTTTATAATAACTAGAAACTCTAGCTAATCTTTCAAAGATTCTTAGATAATGAGCTAGTTATAATATAAGAAAGATAACAATTATCTTGTATATTATATCTAAGGTAAGTTGAATTGTTATTTGTTTTTAACAATGAATGTGTTTATTATGCTTTCATGCCAAGAGTTTACCTAAACTAGTATATGTGTGTTTGTTATTAAAGATAAAAACTATGATGATCTAAGGTAGTGATTTAGGACTTGGGTCTAATAACAAAGGCTATATCTTCACTACAAAAATACAAGCGTTAGAACGATAAGGATGGTGATCAAATGATAGACATAAATTTGTTCAAGATTATATTGATTAAAACAAGTCTAAAGGTAGTCACTCACACCACTGACACTCAATGGGCCTATATAGGATAACACTAGCTCGTCCGAAATCCGCTTGTACCATCAAGAAAAGGTGTCTTACAAAAATACCACAAGAATAAATTCATACACATCAACATAAACATAGAAAATTCAAATAACAAATGAATATTTACAATTAAAATTTAATGTTAAGATTTTTCACAAATATTTACATTTTATAAATTTTAAAACAATATTGTCACCATGGGTGACTCTCTTTCTTGAAAGTGATTAACTAGGTAGTTGAAAGATTAACTCGAAAGTGTATTGTTGAAAGCACCCTCGAACCTATAAGTTCAGATTCAAAAGAAGTTGAAAAGAAACTTATTTATTATTTTTCTTCAAAACAAAATTACAAGAAAGAACATAAAAAATGATACCTTGAAAATATTTTCTAATCTCATCCTCTTGATGGCAGATGTATCTCGATGACGGTACATCTATCATAGATAGGATCAACTCATAGTAAAATGGCAAGAAAAGCAATTTTAAAAAATATTTTAATCGCAATAATGTAATATATTATGTGATTTTATTATAGACTAATTTCACCCTATAATACTTCCTAATGACGCTACATATGCTATATGTAATTTGAAAATGTTTTAACGTATGTATTAAGTAATTTTATTATTGACTGATCTCACCCTATGACATTGCTCAATGACGACACATCCTTCATAAGTAGAGGATTTGATAATATTATAACGTATTAAGTGATGAATGTTTTTTACATATTGACCACACCCTATGGTGGTACATGTTTTATAGGTAGAGATTAGTACCCACAACAAACAAACACATATCAACACATCATTCACACATATCAATCAATATCAAGAACAAACCATTACGTCTTGGATAAACCTACCTAATCCTTCTAACCCTATTGTGGGGTATTGATTATGAGCCTGTTCCCCAATAAAAATAATTTTCTTGGTGACATCATACCCCTGAAGTTGTCACACAATGGTGTGGACTCCTAACACTTTAAATATCGCAAACATTTATAATAATATATAATCAATCTCAAAACCACCACAATAATCAATATTTCATCATAAAAATTCAAAAAAAATTCAAAATTGTTTAAATTTTTTTTTATGTTTTGAGATCAATCTTCCAGAGTGGTAGAGGCAGACCAAAAGCAACTACAATAGTAGAATGTAGTTGTGGCATGTTAGCTACACATGCTGCTGGTGGTAGTCATTATTGGCATGTCATTTCACACATTGATAAGGTTGGGAGGCACATGAATCACTCCACCAAGTGTGCTTCTTCTTTCCCTTCCCTTCTACGTTGATGATGAGCTTTACCGCCCTTTATGGAAAGAGGTTGAGGCACTTTAAGTTTTGGTCCTTTTCTGTCTCTACTAGTTTGGCATCTTTCTCATTATTTCTCTCTCTTTTTAGGTGGTTATTGCTGGTGGCATCAAATATGAAGGAGCTTGTAGGTTGTGCATAGTGTTGATCGTCAAGGGGTGGTTGTCCATAGTTTTTTTCCTTTTCTTTTTCCTTCTCCCTTCTCCTTCCTCTCTCTTAGTATGTTTCTCTCTCTTAGGGAATGGATGTCAACTATTAGAGAAGATGGTGCATGATCGGTGGTCCATGATTGCTTGTGGCGTGGTGGTTGGTCGACCAGTTTGGTTAAAAAAGAGAAAAAAGAAGATGAGTGGTGATGGCTTCTTTATCTTCTCTTTTTTTTTTCTTTTTCTCTCTTTCCTCTACACCTTTTTCACTCTCTTTTTTTTATTTTATTTTTTTCTTAACCCATTGTTTTCTTTTAAAAAAATTTGCCCTTCCTTTTTCTCTCTCCAAAAATCTTTCCTTCATAATTTTCACTCACCTATTTATACTACATAGTATCCCTTTTTTCATTCTTCATTCTCTCTTAGCCTATCATCTTACGTTGCTTGCTTAGGTAATGGAATTGAAATGTTTATATTAATCTTTCATTCCTTTCTCAGTTACCACTATGCTCACAAAACTTTTTTGATTTTAAAAAATTTATAAACATACATACAATAAGTGAAAAGGTAAAAAATTATAAAATTACTAAAAATTGATCAAATTGTGTCGAAAATATATTTTTGAGAAATTTTTGTTTTTTTAGTTTGTATTTTTAAAAATAAGGTGTCATAATTGAGTTATAAAATATAACATTTCATTTAGATTTCTGATAATCCACTAATATAAATATGAAATATAACATTATTTATTGCACCACGATTGATCTCAATCAAGCATTGATCCTAGGGGATGTACGTAGGATGGTAGAAGTAGCTCCTATGAGTTTAAAATATGGTTTTGACCCCTTCAAAGGTGTAGCTATACATCTCATATAGCACTAAGTTTTTACACTTGATTAAAGTTGGTTTTGATATAGTTTTGTCCCACCTCAAGCAAGATATAGGGCTCTTTACTCAACCTTTACAATTACATGGCTTATGAGTGTAGTATTGACTTGAGCTTATTATTATAATCGTCGCTCAAAATAATTTTTTTTGTTGTACATGGAATCTTAAATCATGTCTTATATCTCATTATATTCTCATAACCTATAACTAATGTGAGATATAAAGAATCATAATTTTATTAGTAACTCGTCTCAAGTTTTAAAATAGAGTATTATCATTTTTTATATATACTCTGAAGGCATGAACAATTTTGTTTAGTACTCTTAGAATAAGTTTTACTTGCGCACATTTGAGTCTGGTTTGCATGACTACTGAAAAATAAAAATTAACTAAATTAAAACTAAGTTTGATAAAAATGACCATAAACAATTTTTTTAAAAGAAAGAAAACAATCTAAGTTATAATTAATAAATCAAAATTTTTAATTTTAATTTTTTATATAATAAGATTTTGACTCAATCATATAACAAGCATAAGCATAAGTTACCCTGTCAATTGAACCATCCTAATTCTTAAGCCACCTAAGATATTTCCGGCCTTATACCCAAGTCTTTCACCCACGACCATAAAAGAGGCCTCGATCTCTGTTTAACACCTGACCACTTTGGATCATAAGGATGTCCTGTGCTATTTGACCATCTTGGGGAACTTAATCCCACCATAATAATCCCAAGTTTAATGCATCTCACTTAACCTTTAGATCACTCTCTATCAATTGATCTAATTTCAATTTTGAACCATCCGATTTTGACCCATCTTTACATAATTGTTTTTATTTTTTAATTGTAATACTTTCACATGCATCACTATAGAAAATATTTTTCTTTTACTGAAAAATTAGGAAGGTAAAGGACTATCATTTCCATATTACCTATTGCATTTATTGAATATGATTGAGTTCGAATCGAAGATTGATAAGTGACATCGTGTTATTTTAAAACACAACGATTTGAGTTGTGATACCAAAATAAATTTCTAACGTAAAAAAAAGTAATGGAGCTGTGAAAATGTTTCCAATATCATAATTTTTTAATTGGAAAATGAAAAGATAATGTTTATATTTAATAAAATAAATCAAAAAATATATGAACTGATAGATAAATAAATAAGAAGTTGTTAGCGTTAATTAAAGACTAAAACAAAAAACCGATCTTTCTTGTAAGAAGCAAAAGATAGATGTATAAGTAAATATTTTACTTTTGGATGTCTTTTTATTTTATATATTTTCTTTATTTATTTTATAAGTTAATTATGGTCACTACACAAATGATTTTTGTTTCTATAAAAATATTATGTAAATACAATATATTTATATAAAATTTAAGACAAAAGAAATATAAAGATAAATTATAATAATCTCTTTGAAGTATTATAAAATTATAAAAACAATTTAAAAGATTAATTACTATTTAAAAATACATAAATTGAGTAATTTAAAAAATAAAAGAGGGTATTATTTAAAATTTTGCTTTAAAAGATTAATGAGAATTAAAAGAGAGGGGGAGAGAAATGAAAAGGCCTAGGCATGTCCAGTTTTTGTTTTTTCCAAAGCGAATGACGTGTAATTCGATCTAGTGTTTTTTTTATTTTATATTAATAGGTGACATTTCATCCACCTTGGTAGATGATGTGTCATATATTAGAGCATTTTTCCGATCCTGTCTAGAGATCAAAATATTGAAATCCGAGTTTTGGATTAAAAAACCTAGTTTTCAACTTGTTTTCACTCGAAAACATATCAAAACCATCCTAAAAACCTTTATAAAAACATTTTCAACCCTAAGACACCTTTTTATAAATTTAAAAACCCTAAGTTAATTTGAATAAAAACAGAATTCATGACTCCCAATCTAATTTTTTTGACATGTTTAAATGGAAAAGTCACCTATATTAAGCCTTTTCTAATAGAAACCTAATGACACCAAATTTGGCCTTTTGTGACTATAATATGGTTGATCGAACTCTTTCTCACCCTTTTCCTTTTTATGCTTCTCTCTCGTCCCTCAATATTCATGGATTGAAACATACCAAAAATAAAGTTTTCAGTTGAAACATAAAAACCTTAAATAACAAGGACCAAATATGTATAATTTGAAACCTGAGGGATGAAATTGAACTTTTTTGTGCTTTTTAAAAAACAACCCTTTTTTTTCCATTTTAGTTATGATCCTTGTTTTTTTTTTTTTTGTTATAACAATAACCTAAAATTTTAATTCATAAAATCAAACTTTAATTTAATATTAGAATATTTTATGACACATTGAATATGCCAGAATATGCAAATTAAAATAAATCCCAACACATAAAACAATACCAACATAACTTGAAAGGATAATCGATAAGAAAATAGAAATTCAAGGACCTAAAAGGAAATAATTGCTATGAATAGTAATGTGAACAATGAAACGTGAGAGGATGAGCAATTAATCTATAATAAAAGACATATGTTTTTTTTACATTGTATAATTTATGTCAAAAATTGGATATCCTTGATACTTTAAAAAACTACATAATAGTAAATAAAATTATAATGATCTGAAATGAGAGATTTGTAATTAATTCTATTACATTATATGATTCTTTTAATAGCATTCCATGCATACTATTACATTGTATTAAATATTAAAATAAGGAATGTTATTAAATCATACTAGATATTAAAAACAAAAAAAAATGGATATAGATAGTGAAATGATAGTGGGTGAACAATGCTAGCTATAATAAAACACCTATGTGTTTTAGTTTATTTTACTAGCAATATTGTTGGACAGTTTTTAGAATTAATTTTTTATTTAGTTATGTCATAACCCAATTTTAAGTCCCGTAACATTCTTTTTATGAAAAAAAATATTTTTCTTCGAAAAATATTCATAAATTCAAAAAAAATAAAAAAATCCAAAAATATTTTGGATCACAAATAAATGAGCTGCAATAGATCAAAACACAAATGGATAGTTATTTTGAAATATTGTTGATAAAAATGGGTTGAAGATGAGCTTAATTGCGTAAATTGAAAGCTGAAGGACCTAAATGGACCAAATGACAAAGTTTAGGAATTCCATTCCAACAATGGGGGGCTGATTGAAGAAAACAATGAGAATTTAGGATCAAATATAATAAAGATATTGAAGATTGGGATAGACTTGTAAAATAATTAAGTTCAGGGACTTAGTTAAGCTTTTGATAAAGGGCTTAATCAAAAGTAAGATTAAGTTTGAAAGTCAATTCAATCAAAATCGAAAGAACTAATTACATTTAAGAACTTAATTAAACTTTTAATGAGTTTAATTGACTTAATTAAGGACTTAAATGAAATGAAAACTTAGTTTGGAAACCTAATTCGGGTTAAGTTGCATGAACTGGAAGTTTTGGGGACCGATTTTGATTTTTAATAAATTAATTGGTTGATTAAAGGGCTTAATTTCTAATAAATGAAAGTCCGAAGGCCAATTAAGGACTTAATTGAATAAATTCAAAATCAATGATCAAAGTGCAAGAGGCGCGTATATTCAAGGACCAAAATCAATTGCATCAGGGGTTAAATTAAAATAAATTAAAAATTTAATGGTTAATTGAGGGTCAAATAATCTGGAAATAAAGGGCCAATTTATAAAAGGTGAGCGAATAAGAAGATTTCAATCCACATTGCGAGGGATGTAATTGTATGATATAAAACGTTTTGTGTTAATTGGAGTATATGCACCAAAATTTAAAGTCCAGTGACTAAAACAAGCTACATGTCACTTTGGTTTTTAATAAAAAGAAGGGTGACATGTCATTCAACCACTGTTAATCTTCTTTTGTCAGTTGAGAAGACTGATTGAGAAGCCACTTTAGACAAACGAATGTAGCGTCTCTAACCACCTTAAGAGCTCTAATTGGCACCAAATGTTTGAGAAACACTTTATCTACAAGGATTAGTCATCTTTATCAAACTTTTATAACTTATTTATCTCAAAGAACTCACCAATTTGTCGTCCCCACTCAACCTCCCCTGCCTTGACAAATTCAAGCTAATCGAAGGCCATTCTTCCAATCGATGAATAAGGAGTTCTAAACCTCTGAATCAAGCATGGTTTATTTCCAATGATAGACATGTCTCTTCTATATGTTTTTAATCGTTTAATGGCACATTTACATCTCAATCTTCATGATTAATTCATCAAAATACCCTGCCCAGTCAACCTTATTAACTAAAAAAGAGGATCACCTATAAAAGAGCCCACTTTGGGGTTATTTTCTCCTGGTAAGGCTTATTGCACAAAGAAAAAAAAGAAAACCAAACACCATAACTTTCAAGGAAGGACTTTTCCATAACAACCTATCTTTAAAAAACCACCATACAAATTATGGGTGGTTTTATAACCTTCTAGTTTTGCTTCAGGTCATAAAAAGAAGTGGTTTTTCCATAGAAAAAAGGGGGATCAAAAAGAAAAATATTCTATGAAAGAAAAAAAACAGTAAGCAAAAGTGAGAAAAATGAGAGAAAAGAAGAAAAGCAAAGTAATAAAGGCTAAAATGAGTTGGAAATTAGAACAACCAAAAGAAAAGACTATATTTTAATCAAAAGTTATATCATTTACCCTTGATGAGATGATGTAGCTCAATAGGCACACCTCGCCTTAACTCCTTTTAAATCTTTACTTGAATGCTTAATATTCATCCCCTATATTTTGATGAACAATGTGTAATTTTGATGTGTTTAATCTTATTTTGAAGTGTTATGCATGTTTTGATGAATATATGTTCAATATGGTAGTCAATGCATAACTTATGGTTTTAAGGTATAGTAGATTGTTAATGTAAGGGTGATAGTTTTTTTAGATAATATCCAAGTCAACTTTAATGGTTATGATAGCCATGGTAAGCTTGGTTTGGTTTGATGGTTATGTATAATATGTTATGATAAGCATGATTTGCCAAAACTATAACTTTTGGTGGTTCAATTTTATGTTTTCTTAAGCCATATAATTGATAATGTTGAATGAAAATAAATTTTAGAATCAATGGAACAATGTAACGTGGAATCCATTTTAAAGTTATGTTATATTTGTTAGTTTTACTATTGTATTGCTTTGTTTGTTTGTTTTCTTGAGGTCTTAGTGGTTTAATTAAATCATTATGAGTGTGTTTGAGCTAATGTTGTTGAGTTTAGGTCATTTTCCAAGTTTTTAACTATTTTCTAGGTTTACAACAGTTTTATAGGTTTGTTTGGTTTTTAGGTTTGATGTTCAAGGGCTAACATTTTGATGTTTTGCAAACTGAAGTTTATGGCTTACCTTGTGTGTTTTGATCAAAGCCTAAGCATATATATAATTATTTGAGACTAATTTATCCATTTGAAGTATGGTTTGGATCAATTAATGCTTAATACCTTTGAAGACCTGGTTTTATGTTTGAAATTGTTGGGTTTGATTCTTGGAATATCTTGTATGAGATTATTAGGTTCAATTCTTGAAACATATTGCATATTGTTCTTTTTTATTTTATGTTTGAGATTGTTTGGTTTAATTCTTGGATTATCTTGCATGAGATTGTTGGGTTCAATTCTTAAAATATATTGCATATTGTTCTCTTTAAATGAGTCTTTCAGCTTTAACTTAACATGGTTTAGCTCTCTATACTTATGATTTGATGCAATATATTCTCTAGCTTCGATTAGATTTCTGGGTTCATATAATATTTTTCATGTTCTTAAAGTTATTCAACCAATAATTGTCATCTGATCTTCACAAATTCTATGTTGGTCGTGGGTTGTGTTTTTAGATCTTGGACTAAGCTAGGAAGTTCAATCCAAGTCATTGGGCTATGCCTTTGGGTTTTGAGCCAGGCTAGGAAGTCCAATTTATGAGAATAGGTTGAGCCTTTTAAGGCTCAAAACTGTTTTTGTCAAATCCAAAATTTATCAAGAAAAAATATGTTTTTAATTTTTTAAGGCATGTTTAACAAACATGCCCTTAAGGCAAATTATAAGCCTGTGATTTTTAGTTAAGGGCATGTTTGGCAAATACACCCTAACATGTTTTTTCACAATGTTATTTTTGGAATTTTTTAATGATTTGCCAATCATAGCCTTAGTTTATTTTTTATTAATTTTTAGATATTTGGAGGATTATTGTGCAATTAATTTTGGGTCTTTTATACTTTTTTCACCCTTTTATATTTAATATTTGGGATTGTCAACTTATATATAAGAAACTTTTTTGATATTAAATAAATTAATTTGAGAAAAATAGAAATACAAAAAAAAATCCCTCTTTAAAAAAATACTTTTATATTTTAAATTGTATATGGCTAAGTTTCTTTTGAAAAAAAAATCATGTTTGCATTTTTAATCAAAAAATATGAATGAAAAAAAAAGAAAAGAAAAACTAAAATATATTGCATGATTTAGCATTTTTTGAAAAATTTAAAGCAAAATAGTTTTTTATATTTTGCATGCATCATGGACTTAATAACAAGTTTATTAAGCCCATGAAGGACTTGGCTTAAATTTCAAAAATACTAAAAAATTATTTTTTTGTAATATTTTAAGAATTAGAAATTTATACATAAGACATATTCATAAGAGAAACAAAAATAATAAAATATAATTTGGCTTTAGAATGACTTGATTTGACCTACAAAGTCATGGTTCACCTTGTTGAGATGGGTTTGTTTTAACCAATAGACAATTAACTGTTAGAAAAACATCACAGAGCTTTAGTAATAACAGAACAAATGAATAATACAGCTTACCTTAGGTGAGGTGTATTATGGGTGATATTGTCTTCTTTTTACACAATAAGCCCTCTTATCTAGACTTTGTGGACCAATTAGGGGTTTTTAGTGACCAAAACACTAGGTGGCGACTCTAAAATTTTAAACCATATATAAAAAAAAAAATTGTTCTTTCCACACCTAGAATCTTGATTTAGAAGGACGATCATTATGATGTTGCACACATGTTATAGAATAGAGACTCCATTAGGGATTCTTCTATGGATTAAGCTTCGTTGTTTATCTATTTGTTATGTTTTAGTTTGATTGGTCTATGTATTTGTTTTAGCATGCATTTTATAAATATTGCTCTTGAATTGTATATTGGATATGAATTAATGCCTTTCTGCATCACATGCTTTAGTTTTTTAGATCACACAAGCTTCAATATTAGATGGGGGATTAATAGTTTGTCCTATAACTATTAGTCAGGGTTCAGATTCATGAAATACCCAAATCAGATATGAGTGCTTGCTTAGTAATGGTGGACATACATGCCTTAACTGTTCTTGCAATGCCCCTATAATATCCGTATGAGGACCATCGTTGAGCAAATCTAAGACCTTTTTTAGATTAGGTAAACAACTTACTCATATTTCACTTAATGACTAGAACGTGTCTATAGGTGAATGCTTTTAATTATTCATGTTGCATTAAATGCAAGCCTATCCATAATCATCTTATATTACAGGATTTTGAGTTGAAACCATGGCTTTTATAAAATACGTATATTTTCAAGAATTTAGGTAATAATCTAAGTTAGCCTAGTTAAATGAGGGAAACTATCCAATAATCAATGCTAGTGAATTACTACACATTATCAAGGTGAACTATGATACGAATGAAATGGAGAAATTGTTGTCTATCATGGGATACTTGGATGAGACCTTGTTTGAAAAACAATATGGAAGTATAACTAAGTTAATAAGACTTTTAGAACCTAATTATATGTACTCCACCTTTGAAAATATTGATATAATACCTACATTAAAAGAATACAATATGATTCTGGACTTTCCAAATGACAATCATAAAGTTTATTTCAAGTAGAGATTTGAGGATACTACTTATGAGGTAACTAAGTAATTATGCTTGAGTAAGGTCAGCCAATGTAGAACAATTAATGAAGGGTTTAGATGGAAAAATATTGAAGCCATAATGAAGAAAAACATTGAGGAAGGAAAAATAGGAAATGAAAGGTATAAGATAATGGTATTTGCCATATTTAAGGTGGTTGTATCCTCATCTAACAATGGAATCATTAGTCTAGAAGTTGGTAATGCATTCATAGAATATTAGCATACCAAGATCAACCTTTCTGTTATAATTTAGTTAAAACCATATTATCAATCAACCATTATAGAATGCATGAAGAAAAAAAAAGCCATGAGATGTTGTGTTCTAATGTTGTATTTGTGGATTATTAGCCATATTGGGACCTTTAGTGATGTTTTCAATAATTGATCGGGTAATTGGCTATATTAGTTATGCAAATGCATTGGTAACAAGACAACTTGGCGGAGTACAGTATGTTCCAAGGACTTTAGGGTTAACTGATTTTACTAGTTTATTTAAAAATTGATTGTCTCTCGAAGAATTAGACCTTATGAGATAAATTAGGAAAGACTTGTTATGGTGAAGAAAGAAGAGAAAAATGGAGTTGAATTCACATTTAGCCAAAATTATATTGTCTGAAAAAATATAGGAATTTCTAGGTTGGTTGGATCCATAAATCCCATAACCTTTTAATCTGAAGTAGGGCCTTCTCAAATGATTGAGGAGGGGTTAAATAGAATAAGGGTCGATAACAAAGAAAAGTTAAGAGAGTAGTTGGAAAAAAAATCAGAATTGACCTCTGCAATAGTAAAAGGCAACAACAGCTTTTGAAAAAGTAGCTAGAAAAAGAAAAGATAAAATAAAGAACACTCGAATCAATAACTTAAGGAAAAGAATAAACAATGGTGGAAGATCTTGGGGCAATAAGTGAATGGAAAAAAAGAGTTAAAATAGCTAAAGAAATAGCTAAAAGTGTCCAAGATGAACTAAGAATTTGAATAGCCAAGCATGACGAGCTAGTCATAAAATATATGCTCATAGAAAAAAAGTTGGAAAATGTTAAAAAGTTAGCTAAATGTAAGATTAGTTCCAACAAATAAAGGGTAGCCTCTTTTGAAAAGGAAAAAGATAGCCTTAGAACGAAGTTAGATGTTAGAGAAAAAAAGAATCATTTGGCTAGTATTGACATGGATGAAGGAAAAAAAAATTAATCCCAATACATAGCATAAATTGAGGAAAAGAGAGGTGCTAGAAAAGCTACAGAATCTGATATGAGAGATTTTAAGAAAAGAGCTGAATTTTTAAGGGAACAACTTATGGTGCTACAATCTGAGCTTAAGATTCAAGAGAAAAAGTTTAAGGAGTTAAGGGGTCAGTACCTCGAGATATAAAAGGATCTAATTAAGGTCAAGAAACAATATAATAAAGAACAAGATTACTTTAACATTTTGATGTTCAAATAAACTCCAGAATAGCCAAGCTTGACATTAAGAGAGAAAAGCTTCATAGGTCAATGGATAAAGTAAAACAGATAAAAAATACAGTTTGAGTGCATGAAAGAAGCATTAAAACCTTAGCTTCCAGTAATGACATTTTGCTTACTAATAATACATTATTCCATGACAAGATAAGATAAGGAAAATGATAAGAAAGATTGAGCAAGTGGTTTATCAAGCTAAGAGGTTACAACAACAGGCCGCCCAAGTAAAAAATAATGTTGTAAAATATCGAGAACACTTGGATGCAAACACTATTTGTTTTATAAACATAGTCAATATAGGCGATGTCTTTTATAAGTAGTGATGTAAAGCCTTAAATGAGACGTAGTAAAGCTTATCACCCTAATTAAGAAGACACTAAGGGGGAATCTATAGAAACCTATGTTACTTTACCAACAGTAGCAATTTATCCAATAACTACGACTCCCTTCAATTAATTGAATTCAAGCTCTAATGGAATATCTTTAGAATCTCAATTCACGGGCCATTATCTATATATCCAACATATTTGTCCTATAAAACTACCCTTTTATGGTAGACTTGACTAAAGAAGAAGTTCTGAAAGAGAAGCTTGTGGAAAAAGAAGCTTGTGAAAAATAGGCAGCTTTAGAAAAAAAAAAGATAAGGATAATAAAAAGGTCTAATCTATATGACCTAGTAAAAGCAGTAGAAATATGTCTAGTCCCCAATGTCATAGCACCGAAGAAATTTTGAGTGCTCATGTTTATCAAGTATATGAGAACTTAATGCCCCGTGTTATAATAATTAGGACCTATGATGGGACACCTAAGCCTATTGTTGGGAACATTGACATCGAACTAGTTATTAGCCCATAACCATTTCAAGTAACCTGTAAGTAAGCAATATATGCAGTTGGTGTTATAGCATCTTATTTGCATCAAAGGATTAAATTTACTATTAATGTTAAGTTGGTAACCATAAAGTATACAAAGATCTTAGCAATGGTGAGAAATATGTCAATCCTATACATTAAAACTAAAAATTACACGGACTAGAATCTACACGCATTCAAGGTTGAGAATGCAGATTGGGTGACTGAGAAAACCATATGTGAATGCTAATCAAAGGTTGAGGCTAAGGTTCAAGCCCAAGAAGAAAGACTTTGCAATAGCAGCTGAGATCAAAAGAGAAAAAAAGGTTGCATAAATTGAAGGAAGGAATCCTAACAAGAGAATAATGGAGATTTTGTCTATCCAAGTGACATTTCTACGATCGACTTGCATGATGAAAACATGCAAAGAGCTGAAAAACCTAGAAGAAAAAATGGCTAGAGCTATAATTAATTATCTAGAAGAAGCCAAGAACCCTGAAAAGGATCATCCCAAGCTATAATTACCCTAGTTAACTGTTAACATACTAGAAGATAGTCTTATGGAAGGATTCATGAGAAAACTAGCTGAAAGAGTAGAGTTGAACAATTGGAAGGTTCAAGATACCACAAATGTTTTTAAGAAATAATTTCATTTAAGTGTGCTTTTTGTTAATGTGTTTAATTTAAGTTTACTTTTTATATATCGTGTTTGTCTTCTAAATATCATGTTTTACCTAGCTGATAAATGGCTCTGGATATCAACTTTAGGTCTTTTGTGTGTTTAAGCCACCTTTTTAGATTTAATGAGATCATGCACTTGCTTTCATCTCTTGCCTTTGTTTATTTAGATTTCCTAGGCGAATTGACCACTTATGTAAAAACACTTTGTACTTTCAAACAAACTGAAAGCGAATCTTTAATAAAAACACAAACTTATTGTATTGAGAATAATTAACTTATCTTTGATAAAAATATAATTGCCATGAATGAGGAAGAATAAGAAGAGGAAGATGTAACTGAGTTTACTAAGCTAATTAAATAGTCTAAGAAAGCTCTAAAACCAGCAAAAAAAAGAACTAGAATTAGTGAATGCAGGCACTGAGCAAGATAAGAAAGAGATGAAAATTAAGATGTTAATTGTTGTTAAAGAAAAAGATGATTTGGTCACCTTATTAAAAGAGTATGTTGATGTATTTACTTGGTCATATGCTAACATGCTTGGGTTGTATACTAATATTATGGTAAATAAGCTGCCTTTGATAAACGGATGCAAGCCTATCAAGCATAAATTTAAAAGAATGAGACCTGATATCCTGATTAAGGTAAAAGAAGGGGTGAAAGAAGCAATGAGATGTCGAGTTCTTAAAAGTAGTCAAATACCCATAACGGATGTCCAATGTAGTGGTTGTGCCTAAGAAAGGTAATAAAATTTGAGTATGAGTGGATTTTAAAGATCTGAATAGAGTAAGCCCAAAAGATGACTTTTCTCTACCTCATATAAATGTATTTATAGACAATGTCATAAAAAGCTATATTTACACTTCTATGGATAACTTCTTGAGGTATAATAAAAAAATATCCAAAGAAAACAGGGAAAAGACTACCTCCTTCATAACCCTATTAAGAGCGTTCTATTACAAAGTGATGTCCTTTGATTTGAAAAATGTTGGAGCCACATATGATGATAACTCTCTTTCACGATATGATGCATAAAGAATTTGAAGTATATATAGATGATATGATTGCTAAGTCTCAGGTAGAAAAGGATCATATATATATTTTGAGGAAGCCATTCAAGAGTTTGAGAAAGTACAAATTAAACTTGAACCCTGCAAAGTGCATATTTAGGGTAAAATCTGGGAAATTATTTGAATTTATAGTAAGCAATAAAGGAATTAAAATAGATCCTGATAAAGTCAAAGTCATTCAAGAAATGTTAGCACCAAACCCAGAATTGAGAGAAGTAAGAGGCTTTTTAGATAAGTTAGATTGCATAGCCCGTTTTATCTTTTAATTGATGGCCACATGTGAACCAATTTTTAGGTTGTTGCGGAAAAAGAATTTGGATTTTGGAATAAGGATTGTGAAGAAGCCTTTGATAAGATCAAGCAATACCTACTGAACCCACCTCTCTTAATACCACCAATTCATGGGAGGCCTCTTATCTTGTACCTAATAGTGAATGAGCAGTAATGGATTGTGTGTTAGGGAAGCATGATAAGATTAGAAGAAAAGAGCAGGCTATTTACTATGTCAGGAAGAAATTTATAAAGTACAAAGTCCGCTACAATATCATTGAAAAATTATGTTGTTGCATAGTATTGAGTGTTACGAGGTTGTGTTAGTACATGTTATACTATACCACTCGACATATCTCCAAGATAGATCTTCTTAAATATATGTTTAAAAAACCATACTTGTCAAATTGGGTCACAAGGTGGTAAGTTTTGTTATATGAATATGATATTGTCTACATGATCAAAAAGGCTATAAAAAAGAGTGAAATTGTTGATCACTTAGCTAATAATACCATTTAAGATTACGAAGCTCTAAACTTTAACTTTCTAGATGAAGATGTCATGGCATTTGAAAATGAAGAAGGGAATGATTAGTGGATAATGTATTTCAATGGAGTAGTGAATATATGTGGCCATAAAGTAGGGGCTGATATAATTCCCAAGATGATAATACTAATAACATAGCTGAGTATGAAGCATGCACCCATGATTTGGAAGTGGCATTGGAAATGAAAGTAAGAAAGATAAATGTATACGAGGATTGAACATTGATAATCTATCAAGTGATGGGAAAATAAGAAGTACAAGAAATGGAGTAGTAAATTCATGAAAGAATCTATAAGGATCATATTATACGAGACCAAATAGATGTCATAATGAGAAAGAGGTTAAGAAAGTATTGCAAGAAGTACATGAGGGAATTTATGCTATATATATAAGTGGACATATAATGAACAAACAGATACAAAAAAGCTGAATATTTTTGGATGACTATTGAGAGAGACTACATGAATTATATAAGAAAATGTTATAAATACTACATACAGAGAGACAATATCAATACACCACCAGTTTCTTTATTCAACATGGTATCACCTTAGCTTCTTATGATATGAGGAATACATGTTATTAGGCCTATTAATCCAAAAACTAGTAATAGGCACATATTCATCTTGCTAGCAATCAACTTCTTTACCAAGTAGATCAAAGCTTGCTCATATGCCCATGTGACTCAGAAAGCCATCAAAATGATTTATTGAGAAAGATCTGTTGTGTTGATACAGCATACTTAAAAGAATAGTAACAAATAATACTCAGAACTTAAAGGAAAAATAATTGCCAATTTATGTGCCAAATGGAAAATCAAGCTTTCAAATTCATCCTCATACAGGTCAAAGATGAATGAGACTATAAAAGCTTCTACTAAGAACATAACAAAATTATCTAGAAAATGGTGATCACTTACAAAGACGAGCACAAATAGCTCATTCATGCTCTTCATGCCTATAGAATAGCTGTAAGAATGACAATTGGGGCCATACCTTATTCACTAGTATAAGGAATAGAGATAGTTATGCCTTTGAAAGTAGAAATTTAGTCTCTAAATGTCCAAATGGAGTTAGATTTGAAAGAAGCTGAATGGATAAAGATATGATATAAGTAGTTAAACATGATCAATGAAAATAGGTTAGGGATAATATGCCACCGCCAATTATACCAAAGAAGAATAAAAAAAAAACACATGACATGAAAGTTTAGCCAAGAGATGTCAAAGAAGGTGATCTGGTATTAAGAAAGATTATGCCATTATCGAATAAAGATCATAGCAAATAAGCATCGAACTATGAAGGCCCTTATGTGGTAAAAAAAGGCATTTTCATACGGAGTATTGTCGTTGATCTGTATGGATGAAAATGATGTAATTAGGCTTATAAATTGAGATTTTATAAAGAAATATTTTGTATGATGTATCATTCTCATTAATAAAGAAATGTTTTGGCCAAGAATTCTCTTCACATATATTCTTCCCTTCTTTTATAAATAAAAATAACAATCAATAAAACACTCATTACAATGTTTCATGATCTCACAAACTCAAAAATCTATCAAAAGTCCATGTTGAAAAAAAAATATCTTCCTTAATGGCATTTTAGAAAGTTGAACTTGAACAAATTTTAATTTTAGAATTAATTTGATATTTGCTCAAAACAACATTTGATATCCTACTCGTAGGATGAAGAACAAATTAATCAAGCAATTCTCATTTAGAAGTGACCTATAAACCTCAAATATAATAAGAGTTCAACCAAAAATCACATTTAACTTCATACCATGTCTTTTAAACCGTGTTTTAACTAAATGCATAATTGCATGTAGCCGATTCACTAATTAAAGATTCATAAAAATATAGTCCTATGTAAAAGTTTAAATTATTACACTGGACATGAATAAAGTTTATTGGTTCTAATTGTTTGTACTTGAAATAAGGAAATGCCATTTTTGTTATCCTTCTATATTCTAAAATTAATATATCCTTTGTGATACCAATTTGATTATGGATAAGTTTTTTTTTATAAGAAACTTTGACTAGGATCACACCTCAATATTAGAAGGCATATGGAAATTCAAGGATCAAAGACTGAGGATATGCTGTGAAAAAATCCAAAACCTAGAGAGCCTGAAAAACTCAAAGAAGGAAAAAATCAAAACAAATAAGCATACCCCTCTAGAACAATAAAAAAGGGGAAGTAAAAGAAAACGATAAAAGAAAAAAAGTTTAAAAGATATAAAAGAAAAGAAAAGAAGTAGCTAACATTGATCTTAAGTCTATAAAACTCTGAAATACTCTTTGAGTTTTATAAATCATTTTCTTTCATAGCTAAGAGTCATAGTCTGCATGACAAGCCTTAAAAAGCCTTTTCAAATCAGGCAAACAAGCAACTTAGACTAATAAAAGAACATTCTCAAAATGCAGAAGACTTCATCATGATAGTCATGATATTGCAAACAAATTACTCATTATTATTAATGCTGATAAAATGAGTGCTCAAAATGAGACAATTTTTTTTAATAAAAAATATCAAATTTTTGCTCAAGTTTTTTATTTTGAAATCAATAAAAAGATGGTCACCTCAACATACACCTCCACCAATTTCAATTTCATTAACGCAAGAAAATAAATCATTCCTATCCCAAAACAAAATCCCAGGGAATTGTAAAATTCAAAAAAGTTGGATGTTTTAAACTAACATCATAATAATTTATGTTTTAAAAATAGAAAAGATCAAGAGTCTGCAAGTTATTATGGATAGAGGTTATCTCACTTAAACCAAACCAAAAAAAAAAATAAAGAGGGATTTCAAAAACCATGTTTTCTTAAGCCATTAACAAAAGCACATTTCGGAAGGAATAGACAAAATACAAAGGGGCAGTTTTAGTTATAAAAGCAATTTAATCTCCCCATGATAGTTAAAAAAAAAGACAAGGGGGTAACTTTATTCTAAACTCTTTCAGGCAATTAGTGTTATATATTTGGAGGCGCAAGATGATCTCCTCAAAACAATTTACGAGCAAAAAATTTTCATCCGATAAATAGGTCACTAAAGGGATCATGAAAGTTGTGAAAAGACTTATAAGCCAACTAAGATAGGTTAGAAACCAAGTGATCAAGAGAGCTCAAAGAATTGAGAAGAAGGGGGCTATATTTAAATACAGGTAAAAATGAATGCATAAACATTATAAAATATTTTCAGGAACTTTATAAAGAAGATTCCCTGAAAGCAACTAAAAGGCTTCAACAAATATGAACCATCAAAAATCCAATCCAAATTGATCTTGAGATGACTAAAAGTCCAGCATAGACAATCCAAAGAAAATCATAAGGTGGATCACCTCAGAAAAGGAGACTAAGACGTCTCTTTGGAAAAATCTAAGACACCGTTAAAAAATCATCATCAATCGATCATCTTATTTATGAAGAATCCTAGATGTTTTTCATACTATGAGCAGGTCACTCGATTATAGACCATAGATGGGTCATCTAAACACAGACCATTCATGAAAAATCTTAGATATTTTTCACACCATGGATAGGTCATTCGAACACAAACCACGAGCAGGTCACCCAATAACATACCATAGGTAGGTTACTTGATCACAGACCACGAGCAAGCCACTCGATCATGGACCACAAGTGGGTTACTCTAACATAGATCATTTATGAAAAATCCAAAATATTTTTCATACAATGGGCTAGCCGCCAGAAAAACAACACCATTTTGAGAATAAAAAGAAAACCCTTAATGTTTAAAATAAATGAATACAACGATAACTACCTCTTGGTTTGTTAATATCAAAACTACTTAGTCAATATTTCTCCTAACCTGGAAAGACCTTCATACATTTTCTTTACAAACTTACTTTCTAAAATTCATTATAAGACTTTATATCGTAAGTAATGTATAGAGTCAGCAACTACTATAACCTAATTTTGGGTCCTTTAAAATTCCTTTTATGAAAAAATATATTTTTCTTCAAAAATATTCATAAATTAAAAAAAACACATAGAAATTCAAAATCCAAAAGTATCTTCAGGTCACAAATAGATGAGTTGTAACAAGTCAAAACACCAAATAAAAAGTCAATTTATGATATTATTAATGAAGATGGGATGAAGATGGGCTTAATTGCATAAATTAAAAGTTGAAGGACCTAAATGAACTACATGACAAAACAATAAGGGGATAATTAAAGAAAAAAATGAGAATTTAAGATCAAATGAAACAAAGATATTGAAAAATATGATAGACTTGTAAAATAATTAAGTCCAGGGACTTAGTTGAGCTTTTAATAAGCCGAATTGATTTAATCAAGTGTTAATCAAAAGCAAGATTAAGTTTCAAGGTCAATTCGGTCAAAATTAAAAGAGTTAATTAAGTTAAAGGACTTAATTAAACTTTTAACGGGTTTAATTGATTAATTGGTTGATTTAAGGGTTTAATTGCAAAGAAAAGAAAGTTTAAAGGTCAATTAGGGTTTTAATTGAAAAAAATTCAAAATCAAAGACTAAAATGCAAGAAGCACGTATATGGAGGGACTGAAATTGACTACATCAAGGGTCAAATTGAGACAATTAAAGTTTAATGGTCAATTGGAAATCAAATTGCACAATCTGGAAACCAATGAGTAATTTATAGAAGGTGTGCGAATAAAAGGATTCCAATCAATATTTCCAAGGATCTAAATCCATAATTAAAAAAAAAAGGTTAATTTAAAGCTCATGCACCAAAATTTAAAGTCGAGGGACTATAATGAAAATTCTTAAAACCCTAATTTTTAGGGATTTGAAACAGGCAACATCTCGCTTGATATTGCTTAGGGCTTCAATAAAGAGAAGGGATGATATGTCGTTAAACCATTATTCTTCTTCTTTTTCTTCAAGTAAGAAGGATGATTAAGAAGTCACCTTCAAACGAATGATTGTTCTAGCCACATCAAGAGCTCTAATTGACACCAAACACTTGAGAAACACTTTCTCTACAAAGATCATTCATCCTCTTCAAATGTTTATACCTTATTTATCTTAAAGAACTTGCCAACATCTTGTTCCTACTCAGCCTTCTCTACCTTGACATATTCAAGCTTATCAAGGACTAATTTTCCAATCAATGAATGAGGAGTTCTGGACCTTCAAATTGAGCATGATTTAGATCCTTTAATAGCACATTTACATCCTAATCTCCATGATTAATTTATTAAAATACTCAACCTAATCAACCTTGACTGGAAAAAAAGGTCACCCGTAAAAGATCCTACTTTAAGGTTGTTTTCTCTTGGTGAGGTTCATTACACAAAGGACAAACTAAAACCAGACACCATAACTTTCGGGGAAGGTCATCGAAGAGAGAGTGAGGGGGATAATCTTATATAACAACCTATCTTTGAAAAACCACCATAAAGATTATAAGTGGTTTTATTCCTTTCTTGTTTTGATTCAACCTATAAAAAGAGTGGTTTTTCCTTGGAGAAAGGGGGGATCGAAAAGAAAAATAGTCCAGGAAAAAAACAAAGAAACTTAGTAAGATAAAGTGGAAGAAAAGAAGAAGAGCAAAGTAACAAAGCTTAAAAGGAGTTAGAAAGTAGAAGTTATTGGGTTTGATTATTGGAATATCTTGCATATTATTCTACTTGAATGAGTTTTTTAGCTTTAATTTAACATGGTTTAGCTCTTTATATTTGTGATTTGATGCAATATGGTCTCTAGCTTTAATTGGATGTTCTAGGTTCATGTAATGTTCTTCATGTTTTTAAGGATATTCAATCAAAAACTATTATTTGATCTTCATAAACATCTTGGGTTGTGTTTTTGGGTCTTAAGCCAAACCAGGAAGTCCAATCCATATGATTGAGCTGAGCCTTTAGGTTTTAAGCTAGGCTGGGAAGCCTAGTCCATAAGACTAGGTTGAGCTTTTTAAGGCTTAAGACCATTTTTGACAAAGTAACGATTTGTTAAAGAAAAAATGTGTTTTTGAGTTTTAAAAACATGTTTGGCAAACACACCTTTAAAAAAATTTCCAAGCCTGTGATTTTTAGTTGAGAAAACATTTGACAAACATGTCCTGACACATTTTTTCACGACCTTATTTTCTGATTTGTTTTTGTTTTTTACCAAACACAACCTTAATTTATTTTATTATTAATTTTTAGATTTTTGGATGATCATTGTGTAATTAATTTGGATCTTTTATACCGTTTTTACCCTTTTATATTTAATATTTGATATTGTGAGCATATATGTAAGATATTTTTTTTATTAAATAAATCAGTCTGAAAAAAAAAAGAAAAACATCAAAAATCCTTCTTTCAAAAATAAAATATTTATATTTTAAATTGTATATGGTCAAGTTTCTCCAAAAATAATTATTTTGCATTTTCAATTAAGATTTAATCCCATCTCTATAAATCTTATCTCTTAAAATAAATAAAAAATAGAAATGACCCGGACTCATGTGCCTAACTTTGTTGGCTCGCGCGTAAGGCTCTTATCTCTTAATGGGTCAGGCATTTAGCCTCTTTTCTTTATCTCATTTTTATTTTTTTAAATGTTTTTTTATCCCTGAAGATTTGAAATAAAAAATAATTAATATATTTTAAAATTTTCATTTTTAATATTAATATGATATTTTTTAATAAAATTATCCAGCAATTGTTTTCTAACCTTTCATGATTTGTTTTCATTTTTTTTCCTAAGTTTAATTTTTTTGGCTTTTCCCTGCTAGTTTTTCTATTTTCACGTAATTATGTTTTTAATCCAAAAACCCTAATATATTATTTTTATATTTTTAATACACTAGTGGCATAATTAGGAAAACTTTAGTTTTTTATTAAAATTTGCAAGAGAACGAAGAGAACAAAGGAAAAGAAAGATGAAGAAACGATTCACAGGAGAGAACAAGGGAGAGGGTGGGAAAGGGGAGGGGCGGCTGAAACAAGAATCAAAAGGGAAATAATGTTTTAGAGTTAGGTGAAGTTTATATTTATACCTCTTTCACGAGTCACTCGGGTCAAAAAAAAAAAAATTTAAAATCAAAATAATATCATTTTAGTAAAAAAAACAAAAGTCAATGGGTTGCAACCAGGTCTTGCCGGGTCAACTGGGTCGCTGGGTCACATCGGATTTTCTTCTCCTGTTTTTTCTTCAACCCAGTCTAGTTCCAGTCCCGAATCGACCTGCCGAGCCGGGTTTTAAAACTATATTTTTTAACCTTTCGTTTACTATGAATGGAATTCTTCGTGTTAGGCATGACTTATAAAAACATCGTAAGTCATAGAAGAAAAATCAATGTAAATTGCCAATAAAATCATTTGCATAATAACAAACATACATAGAATTAGTTCCGCTCAACAAAATCATTTGCATAATAACAAATCAAATCCATAATTCATACATGTGAGGGAGATGTGAAGGAAAAGGAGAGGAAAGCTTAGCTTAGGGATCCCATCGCATAACATCATCAACGGTTGCACAAATGGACATTATTTCCAAGCGATGAAACTCCAACCCATTTATTTACAGTACAGACACATTTATTAAACAGAGTCTTGGATTTTCTCAAAATCATTTTTCTCCCTCTCCCTTTTACTGGATTCCCTAATCATTAAAAGCCCCTCCCTCCTCCATTTCTCTATTATCCACGATGCCAAACACCAAAAAAAAAAAAAAAACCTGAAAAATCTGCTGACACACACAAAAAAAGTCCCTCATTTCTTGTGGAACACTAAATAAACCCCACTTCAGAGAGTACACAATCTCTATACTCTCCCCTCGTTATTCTCGTCTGTCAAACCGGGTCGCTGCCATGCCTCCCCACATGGTGATGTCTGCGTCAGAGAGAGCGAGTTCAGCCACACTCGCGAGTACAGAAACAGAAACCTTATCTACGCCATGGCATTCTCGTAAATGGAACCGGACTCTGTGGCCAGTTAACTAACAGTCCGTTACTACTCATCTCTTTAACAAGAGGATTTTAGCAGATATACAAAGACACATGCATGCCACACAAATCAACGGTCAAGATTCTCTCTGCTTTTTAACTAGATCACTCTCACCCTTAGATCCGAAAATATGAGAGGACTAACCATGGTTAGAAGAAAACATTATTTCGAACCATGGTTAAGTTAAGCTGCAAGTCACTTGAGTTAAACTTAAAAAACACAAGTGTTTTTATGTTCTTCTTTTTCTGTTGGGTTTTCTGGGAATAGAGAGAGAGGAGAGATGAAAATTCTGAACTTGAAGTAGTAGTACGTGTTGGTCTCCCTCTCTATAACATCATCTTCTTTGTTTTTCTGTTACTGCTATTGTTATCTTGGGGTTTTTGATTTAGTTAAGAATTTCCATTTATGGAACCCTCAAGTTCTCAGATCTCTGTTGTTTGATCTGTTTATGTTTATTCTTGGGTTTTTCAGTTCTGTGTAATGTAATCATCACCATCGGATTCAACAACATTATCGTTTCATAAAACCTAACGAAAGAAAAGAAAACCCATAAATTTTTCCTTCACTTTCTTGAGAAAGTTCGAGTATTTTCTCTCTTTTGTGTCATTTTTAATAAACCCATTTGGTTTTTAGATCTCTGGATCTGTTTCAATCGTTGTAAAGATAAAAATTTCTAGTTTCCAGATCTAGGTTCTTTTTTTTTTGGTAGGTTTTGAATTAAAATGAATTATTTCCCAGATGAAGTATTAGAGCATATTTTCGATTTTGTAACATCACAAAGAGACAGGAACTCAGTGTCTCAAGTATGTAAACCATGGTACAAGATCGAAAGTACTAGCAGGCAGAAGGTTTTTGTAGGGAATTGTTATGCAATTAGTCCTCAGAGAGTGATTGAGAGGTTTCCAGGTTTAAAATCTATTACTTTGAAAGGAAAGCCTCATTTTGCTGATTTTAATTTGGTTCCAAATGATTGGGGAGGCTTTGTTTATCCATGGATTGAAGCTTTTGCAAGGAATAGTGTGGGGTTAGAGGAGCTCAAGTTGAAGAGGATGATAATATCCGATGAGTGCTTGGAGCTCATTTCAAGGTCTTTTCCCAATTTCAAGTCCTTGGTTCTTGTTAGTTGTGAAGGCTTCACTATTGATGGCCTTGCTGCTATTGCTTCTAATTGTAGGTAAGAAATGCTTTGCCTTTGTGGGTTTTTGTTTTTGTCTTGTTTGATTACCTATCTGGCTTGTATTTTGCTATTACTGCTGATTTTTCATTTATAATTTTTTTAAGCTTGATACAAGAAAACTAGGCTTCTTAACATAGTTTTGGTGGTTGCTATTTGTGGAGTACTAATGCAACTGCTAACTCTGTTCTGGCCATGGTGGTTGTTAATTTTTGAATACTAGTGCAAGTGTCAAGTCTGTTTGGGTTCTTACTAGCAATTTGGTTTTGGAATGCCTTTGATTTGACTAGAGAGAAGGAATATTGAGACTAGTATTCTTAGATTTGGGATTTGTTTTGCAGTACGGGTTTTGGTTTGCATTGCATGGGGTTCTGTGGCTGTCAAATTGACGGTGGATGTATGGTTATTAAGCAATTAATGCTTGTATCTGCTTGCCAGCTGCTGAATATAGAGTAAAATTACACCGTAAAAGGCTTAGGAATCTATAATGGAGAGGTGGATGTAGCTTGGTATAACTGTACAGTGAAAAGTGTTGGATGATTTGATGATTCTTTTGTTTTTTGATCTTGAAGGGCATGTGATTCAGCTCTATACTTACTGTTATTTATAATGTTCTGTAGGCATTTCTGTGGTGTTGGTGTTGCTATTTGTAAATGTTACTGCATTGGTCCCTCGTTCCAAAAAAAAAAAACAAAACAAAAGAACCTCCCTTTATGATTTCTGAAGTCTCTTTCTAATTCCCAATTGAGTCTTAAGTGGCGTTCATTGTTAGTCCAGATGGTTATTTCACGTTTGAGGCTTCAATTATTTGTGAAAATTGGTATCCAATTTGATCTCTTTAAAAGCCTCTGAAAGATACAATGCTGACTAAACAAGGAGCAATAATCATTTCGTTGACTTAATACGAATAGAAGGAAATGACGTGAGGGGTTTCAGGAGATTGGTTTCAGGAGATAATTAGCTATGTTCTAACTACTTTGAATGTCTTTCTTCAACCCAGGTTTCTTAGGGAGCTGGACCTGCAAGAAAACGATGTCGAAGATCATAGAGGCCATTGGCTTAGCTGCTTTCCTGATGCCTGTACATCTCTTGTATCACTTAATTTTGCATGTCTCAAAGGAGAGGTCAATGTAGCAGCACTTGAGAGACTTATAGCAAGATCTCCTAATCTGAGGAGTTTGAGGTTAAATCATGCAGTGCCACTTGATGTACTTCAAAAAATATTGATCCGAGCACCTCATTTAGTGGACTTGGGTGTAGGGTCTTATGTAAATGATCCAGATTCTGAGACCTATAATAAATTAGTGATGGCTATTCAAAAGTGTATGTCAGTCAAGAGTTTGTCAGGATTTCTGGAGGTTGCTCCCCACTGCCTATCAGCTTTTCACTTAATTTGCCCGAACTTGACTTCCTTGAACTTAAGTTATGCTCCAGGAATTCATGGTGCTGAGCTCATAAAGCTAATTCGCCACTGCATGAAACTCCAGCGCTTATGGGTATGCCTGTTTACCTGTTTTTAGGAACTCACAAGTTTACTTGTTCTCATGCTGACTTTTAGTGGTTTTTGCTATATCTGTAGATACTGGACTGCATTGGAGACCAAGGACTAGAAGTTGTTGCTTCCACTTGCAAGGATTTGCAGGAAATAAGGGTCTTTCCTTCTGATCCGTACGTAGGGAATGCAGCTGTGACAGAAGTGGGCTTGGTCGCTCTTTCTAGTGGTTGCCATAAGCTCCACTCAATTCTATACTTCTGTCAGCAGATGACCAATGCAGCCCTCATTACTGTAGCTAAGAACCGCCCCAACTTTACCCGCTTCCGGTTGTGCATCCTTGACCCCACAAAACCAGACGCTGTGACCAATCAGCCATTGGATGAAGGTTTTGGGGCTATTGTTCATTCATGCAAGGGTCTCAGGCGGTTGTCAATGGCTGGCCTGCTGACTGATAAAGTTTTCCTCTACATTGGAATGTATGCCGAGCAGCTTGAAATGCTTTCTATTGCATTTGCTGGGGACACTGACAAGGGAATGCAGTATCTGTTGAATGGTTGCAAAAAGCTTCGCAAGCTAGAGATAAGGGACTGCCCTTTTGGTAATGCAGCGCTTTTAATGGACGTGGGAAAGTATGAAACAATGCGATCCCTTTGGATGTCATCGTGCGAAGTTACCCTTGGAGGCTGCAAGTCCCTTGCGAAGAAGATGCCAAGGCTCAATGTGGAGATCATTAATGAAAATGATCAGACGGATGCTAGTGCTGATGATAGCCAAAAGGTAGAGAAGATGTTCCTATATCGGACTTTGGCGGGGCGAAGGGAAGATGCACCAGAGTTCGTTTGGACTTTATAGGTGAACCAGGGGTGTGTTTTTTAGGCCCTGCCCACTATTTCACTGTTATTAAGTAGTTGTACTTTGTTTAGGCAGCTGATTTTATGGATTTTTTAGCCTATTGGTGTTCCAGTGGCATGCGACTATTTTTTTTTTTTTAATTTGTAAGAGATTGCTACTTTGTACTTCATGTTTTTATAGATATAACTGTGCAAGTATTGGCATGATCAGCCAGTTCCAGCAGGAATTGGATTCTCAAGTACGAGTTTGCCTACCTTCCTTTTAAGCAGATCTTCACAAGACTGGAGATAATGGAACTCCTATAGAGTATGGGGCAGAAGAGTTTTGCTAGATTCTTTAACAAAGCCAAGTGGGTTTATTAGCTCACCCAATTATATCACACGGTCCTTTCATTCTGTCATGCATCAATGTTGTTAAAAACTCATTCTGTGTCAATGGGGTTTGAGTCAGGTTTTATATCGGATCGGACATGGTTAAGAGTTGACCCGGTTGGCCACTTCTAATTAACTCGTGAACAGGTCAATTTAAATCTCGTCAAACCTATAACTCGAAATATAAACCGGATTGTACTTGACTTGACTTCCATGCTCTTTGCTAGGATTTCAGCTTGTTAGTAACACACATGAATGGAAGTTCTTCAGGTAAATAAAATTCTAGGTGTGGCTAAGCTTAGCTAAAATTATACCAACTTAAAGTTTTTTGATATCATAATGCATTAAAATATATTAATATAAATTTTTTATTTTATTTTTGACATTAAAACTATAAAAAACACTAAAAACCATTAGTTTGATATTTTATCAAATAAAATACACTTACAAATAAAAATATTCTCAAATACTTGTGTTTTGCGTTTGGTTGTAATAGTTTTTGTGGTGGGAGTTTGAAAAAATAAATTAAAAAAAAAACCCCACAAATTAAGAGTTTTTAGCAAAATAAATATGAAATTATAATATATATTAATTAACCAAACATTTTTTAAACCACCGTTATAGCAAAACACCATCTACACCACAAAACGGACCCCAAGTAGCATAGCAGAAGCGCTGGGAAATCATAAACGGCAGTCAACGTCAGTATATTAATGAATTCTTGGCTTCTAGCAGATGATAATAAGCTGTACCAAATTTCATATTGCGCAACTCCTCTACTGCAGTTGAAGGTGTCCCAACGTATGCTTTCCCTCCAAAGAGAGAAGTTTCCTGAAACTTCACGCAGGTATCTTTTGTGGGTTCTTGCCGATAATACAAGCAGTTGACCATTAGCTTACAACCTTTACTTTTAACTTAATGGAGACCTTTTCCACCTTCCACGATCCTTCAAAGTCATGAAGTAACTGACATCAGCTTGCAGAGTAAATATGAAGCTTTCCTTGCTGACGCAAAAGAAAAGAAAGAAATGCTTTGCTAGAAGCTTTCAGCACAGGAGTAAGCTTTGCCAGAGAACTTTATCTAGGATGCCGCATTAAAGTCTAGAAGATAAATGAAATCATAGCATTGAGGCATATTCATATTGTTTCCAATTTGGAGGAAATGACTATTAAATTATATGCGCATAGAAACCCATACAAATACAGAATCTCTCAACAACCAGATAAGAAGATCGCGAAACCAGAATTACCAGACCCCATATACATCATTTGAAACTTAATGAAGCAACCATATTTTAGAAGCAGCACTCCTCCAACACACAACAGCAACAAAGTGCGGCCAAACTGCACATTTAGAATAAATAACCATCATTATCACATCAATAATTAAGAAAAAAGGCGGCATTCATTAAATTAAGTCAGTACACAAAATCAAATAGATACCATATTGCAAGGTGAAGTAACTACGGATTTAGCAATCCAATTTCCAAAATACCAATAGTTAAGAGACTGGGAGCATTCAGAGCAACAAAGAAGTATCAAGTGCTCCCTCATTTACAATGCAAAATCATTGAGTGAGAGAATGCCAGATTGCTAACCAAATGACAAACCTATATGCATTTGCAGCATGGAAAGCCGCTCAAAGCCACAGGATATGAAACCAAAGATTTAATATCAAACACGGAAAAGACACATGCTGATGTCCACAAGAGAGAAACATCAAAGACAATGATCACAAGGTATCAAAAAGCTCCTGTTTGTCCTGGGGACCCAGAACTTATAGATATTGACTATGACTGAAGTAACAGTCAGTTGTCGATTTGTCAGATAACTTGTTGAGTTCTGAATTCCGAGCTCTGAATGCTACAAGTGTAAGAAATATGGTAATCCATTGACCTAGTCAGGTCTTTTATGATCTACAGAGCTTATTCAAAATCTTTTGTTTTCTTTACGGCGACTGCCAATTTTTGTGATGAGCATAGACACTTCTTTTCAATGCCGTGTCAGGACCTTCATAGGAATGGTACTAGTAAGAGGCTTATTCTAGACAATAAAAACTGCTAGATGTATATGGCTGTCCGCTGTTGTATGTCGGGCAATTGTTTAGGATCTTGTTCGACATAATTTGTGAGCTATGATAATGAAGTAAATTATCCTGGTGCTCCAATAAGATTATAGATACTTAACCATCATGTTTAATGCCATCCTAGCCACCTCATATTGCTAAATAAAACCCTCAAGGGTTAATTATACAATCCATCACAGATAGTTATATGGCATGTTTAAAGTCTAGTAATGTATTGGCTTCAACCTCCTACTGGGCAATTCCAAAATTGAATTTGAACAAGTTTCTAAGAGGAGAACAGCTTTCTAATACTAAATTTTCAAGTATTTTGGCTGTTTTTGCGTAATTGTCTATCATCCCACTTGCTTCCTCCATGTCCTTTCTGTTGCAAACTTCTCTACCTACGAGTTCCTAGTTATACCCAAACTTTGCATCTACAAAAAATACCTGACACCCTATCCAGAATTTAGAATGAATCCAAACTTGTGATAGTGACATATTTAAACAGTGATGTATGTGTATGCATGCATGTTTCTATAAAGAAGAGCAAAACGAAAATCCAAATTGATATTCCCTTTGGACCTCAAGTTAACAAGGAGGCTACTGATTAGAGCTCCAAGGTTTCATACCTTTTGCTTCGCTGACAAGGGGGGAAAATCTCATATAATTTAAATAATGAATCGCCTAATAAAACCCAAAAGAAATAGATGTCCAGGAGTTCCCATCTCGCAGAGTTACTTGCCACAAGGTGATAAGACAATCAGATCCTACCAGAGTTTGAACTAAACGCTAGCCAATGAACACCAGATATCAAAAGCCTCTAGCTGATTTAGCACCAATTTTACCAAGACCTTACAGATATCGAGTAGGACCCAAGTTACCTAGTCGTACTTCATAAATTTCAAGTTAGCTTGTTCAGTTATGGGTTCTCAATCCATTAAGTTATAGTATGATAATCGATCAACCACAGCAGGTTTTTAAGGATTTACAAGGCTTATTCAAGACCCTTCCATTGCTTTCCAACAGTTACCAACCTTTGTTAGGTGCGTGGGCAGTTCTATTGTGCTCTATTCTTTTACGAGCCTTTGTAAGTACAGTACTAGCCAGAGATATGGCACAGCCATTAAAAAGCACTAGATGCATATTGCTGTTATAAGCTGAGCAATTATTTCAAACGTTGTATTCTAACAGTTAGGCTGTGACACGGATCTGCATGCATGTTTCTTTCACTGGCAATTATCTAAAACTCTTCATAGTAAAGTTAGTCATGCAATAGTTAGATTTTCACGAAGTAGTTAGATAAAGAATATCTTCCTGGTCACCTGAGGATTAGATGCCCATCCAATCCTACATATATAATTGCCGATTCAACACCATCCTACCACCTCATATTGTTAAAGCAAACCCGCAACGAATCAAGTGCAATTCATTACAGACAGTATTAGATTGGAGGATAATCTAAGACGGAGTTAGTTGTCGCCTCGACTGATCCAAAATGGAACTGATAAGATCGGACAAGTTTCTAAGATGGAACTATCTTCTGGTTCTAAACATTTAAAACTCCATCATTGACTTGAATCCCATAACATTAAACAAAATTCAAGACCAAGATCTCACAAAAATAAATAAGTAAATCATCCCTTTATATTAGATAAAAACATCAACACTATAATGACCGCATCCAATAAAAACCCAAATGGCATAAGATTATCAACAAGAGACATAAGAAACAGAGATAAAAAAAAAAAGAACATACCATCCACGTAAGAACGAGGAGCAGCCATCATAATTATCCTGGTAAGGGTGATGATCATAATGACAACACTGCTGGTACTGCGGCGGACCTGGAGGCGTTGGATACCCTTCAGCGAAATACCCTTGGTACCCACGCGGTGGCCCCGGTGGTGGGTATCCTGGATACCCTGGAGGTGGTGGCCCCGGTGGTGGGTATCCTGGATACCCTGGAGGTGGTGGTGGTGGTGGGTACCCTTCGTGAGGTGGTGGTGGTGGGTACCCTTCGTGTGGTGGTGGCGGAGGCGCTGATGGCGGGTACCCTGGAGGCGGGTAAGGTGATGAGTACCCTGTCAGTTCAAAATCAATCAGATTCTAAATTCAAAATAGAAGGGGGGGAAAGAGAGTTTGATTACCTGGAGGAGGGTAGGGATCATGAGGGGCTTTCTGGTAACTCATGATTTTATCTTTTGGGGCTCTTCAAGATTGAAGAGAAGATGGATCGATAGATGGATGGGTGGGTTTCTGTTGTTTTTGTTAAGACCGGAAGATTGCAAGGCTTGAAGATGAGGGGGGTTTTTATTTATTTTTTATTCTTAATGTGATTGTAATATTGTGAGGGTTGTCTTTCTGAAAGTTGACGAGCTCTTTTTCATGTTCGTTGGATACTATTGACAAGTAAACATACTGAACGGTCTAGATTTGAAGGTTAGTTGGTCCAGTTTGCTTCTTCTAGCTCTGAATTTACTCCATGAGTTCCATAAATTTCAGAATCCATAGTATTAGTGACACATACAAGCTAGCCTGGAAAACCCACATTAATTAAAAAAAAATCATCAAGTAGCAGCAGTAAGGAATCCATTGCAGGGGTACCAAGGCAGAGACCATGGCTCACAACATTTGGCACAACTTCATGTTTGATAATTTAGATTTGAGAAATCAATTTTTTACTGTCAACATCACGATCATCTTGAATTCATCAGTTCCCGGAGCTGCACGGCGCAAGATGAACCGGCCTGAAGCTAAAGCAGGTGGATTTGAGGCTCTGTACAGGTAGGCCTTCAAAGCCATTTATGTAGTGACCGCCATTATCCTTCACAAGGTAAAGAAAATTGCTACAAGCCAGCATAAAGTGTGTACCCAGGGCGCCTGGCAGGTTATGGCAAGGGAAGTGCGCTGATATTAATGACACACAGAGCCCTGTAAGGTTGCATGGCAAGAATGTTTACGTGTTTGGACATGCCAGTACTCTTTGCTATTTCATGACAGATATCGCAGTGAAGGAGAATTATAGAATGATCGGCAGAGGACATTATTAGATTATGAAATCTTCCAGAGGTCAATGGAACCAGAGCGAAATTGTTTAATTAAATCGGAAGAATTACTTAAAGATGAGAAATCAACGGGTGAAACCGTTTAGCTCTCTCACGTTGATATAGAGGCCATTACTCTTATGTTCAGGTCCTTCAGCAAGGCCAATCCGTCAGTCACCTGGATAACAAAAAAAATTGCATTCTGAAAACGTAAACGCCGTTGCCGGGGATCGAACCCGGGTCACCCGCGTGACAGGCGGGAATACTCACCACTATACTACAACGACTTCCTTGCTTTTGATGCCATAAAATATTTATTTATTCAAATAACTTTACTTTTCTATAAATTCAGTCTTGTCTCGGCTCTAGCATAACAGTTTATGTGACATCCCGGATAGATTCTACTATTGGCCACGGGTTGCATCTAAACTTTTTAGAATAAAAAAAAATATTTAGATTTTTATAAAATTTTAAGAGTTAAAATTAAAAGTAAAAAATAAAAAGGGCATGCTCATCTTGGTTAAATTCATGAAGCTTATGAGGTTGAATTAATTTTTTTATTTTATTATATAATAAAAAATTAAAAAATATATATTAATAAGCAACCCAAAACTAAATAATAAAAATCAAATTATTAAATTAAAAAAAAAACTAAATATTCAAAAACAAAAAAGCCCACAAAAATGGCCTCCAAGCCCATACAACCAATCCAACACGTGGGGGTAGAGGCGGGCCCGTGCACCCCTATATTTTTTTTCATGTTATACAGGCGAACAACCTTTATTTTTTAAAAAAATTTATGTGATTATCCACGCTAAGGCTCAAACCCACGATCTTTAATATGCTGACGCCACATATTAGCCAAGTGGGGCACAAAATAATTGTGATATCAAATGATTAAAATAATATATTGTTCGCCCACACCTTTTAGTTTATTCTTGGTTAAAAAAGAAGAAAAAATCATTTATTCTTTATTTGAGCATTGACCTATAATAATAATAATAATAATAATAATAATACAAACTGTGTATAAAAATATAGTTTAATTTTAAAAATCATTATATTGCATTATCTTAAAAAAGTACATATATTTTAAAAATTAAAAAGGCTTCAACTCTATATAAAAGAAATATATTTATTATTTTTTATATCATAATACAGTGTATATGTCAATACTAATATATAAATTCAATTATATCAAAACATCAATATAATCTCTAAAATATAATTTAACCCCGTTTTCCTATTATACATAAAACCTTAATCTCTATAATGTTTTATTGATACTATATTTTGACCATCAATACTCTAAGAAATGCTTAAAAATAGATCAACAAAAGCCAATAATAAAAATCTGAAAATGCAGATTTAACAAATTATTAAATTAAATCATGTATGTATGCGTGCATGTATATAAATGTATGCATGCATAATGTACATGAGATCCTACAGAATAGAAGGGAACCATACAGGACCCAGGTTATGACCTCAGTTGCTATCCCTCCATGTTGCACGATACTTGAATTACTAGAAAGAAACACTTTTATGGTTGGCGCTATGACCAACACCCCGAGAACACATACAGTAACAGTCAAGAACCATGTTATTAAACCTAGTAACTCGTACTAACAAAATTTTCATAGCTGGCAAATATGTTATATCTCGTCTAAATGAGATTTCAAGATATTCATGGCAAAAAGTTATACTGAATTCCAAAATTGATAAACAGTAAATGATCATCAAAATGTACAAAGCCAAAGATGATAAATTAGTTCTTATAGTGAGCAATTGGGGATCGGTTGATTCATCAAGCACTTGCTTATTAACAACTATGTAAACCGAAGGCACTCAACAGATGTTCTCAGTTCTAGGGGCGGAAAACCATTTAACTAGCAGTGCTCATGCCTCTGAAATATCTAAATTGCAGGCAAAGCTAATGGATCAGTTTCTCTGTTTAACGTCTCTTCTTGTTTGCTTTTGCAGCACCGGATTTGGACGGGGTAACGAGCAGGTAGATGAACAGAACCACAATGGAGATCACAGAAATTAGAGATCCATACTTAGCCAAAAGCTTCTGCAAATATAAAAATTCTTGCGTTAGGAATACAATAGTATTATTGCATATTGAGGAAAACAAAAGTATATCACCATGGAGACTTGTAGCAGCAGTTACAGTTGCTCTATATAGACTTGGAGAAAAAATGGACTTTAAAGAATCATTTAAATGATAACCATGGTGTGGACATTAGCAAATAATATTACCATTTATTTTATTTTTTTTCCTGTTTATAATTCCACGATCACGGAGTCAAGAGGGGTAAGGATGCTTGAAAAAATGGACGATGAGGTCTTAGTTCTTTTGACCCTTCAAATTTGAGTTCCAGGAAGCACAGTTTAATAACTCTTAACCAATAGTGATAGAGAGAATAAGAAGATGATTCATACCTTTGCCTGCATAATTTTGGCCGGACCAAAGGTGATCCCATAAAACAGCAAAGAAAAAAGACAAGCTTCAGTAAACAGCAGAGAGAAAGAGAGAGAGAGAGAGAGATATGAATTTGTCTGTTTGAGATTCCAACAACAAACTTACCAACTCCAACTTCTGCACTGGAGGTTTTTCTGCAAGGACATCAAGAGGCAGGATGGGAGTTGAATATGCTTCCTGTTATAAAGCAGACATCAGAAAATAGAATACTTAACGCAAGATGGTGGGCAAAGAAAAGAAAATATAGAAGACTGCATGAACATCAAACCTGTAGGGCAGCCTTTGTGGGGATACGGAATGTAATGACTGCTGGAGAACCGTGAAACATTCCTTTCACTTTGCCCTCCAATTCAAAAGCGTGTGACAGGAGACCACCACTGCAAAAAATATAGAGGGCCACATATAACAGTGACTAAAGAATGATAAAGCTCAAATAGACAGTCATTATTGCAAGATGGAACTCACGCATCAAGCCTGTCCCATGACTGTGAAGTATTGCCACTGACAACATCAAATATATCTTTAGGCCAGTGATCATCAGTGAGAGTTATATCATATGCTGTCCTGTAAATTTACAAATAAGACATTGTTAAGCAGATGCAACAAAATATATGCTCAAATTATATTTAATGAAGGTCAAATTAAGTAGGAAGTAAATTAACTACCAAGACAACAGATAAGAGGGAACCCTGCCTACAGCCAGGGAGAAGGGGACTGGGGTTATGCATTAAAAGTCAGCTGGCATAGTGAAACAAATAAAATAACTACTTTTTTTCTTGTGGAAAATAACTACATTGTCTACCAACAAGCAAAGGAGCATTTGTAATGATATGTAAAACCAAGCAAAAGGATCACTGTGTATATTCTCTTGCCCATTTATGAACATACAGATATAAAGAATAAAGGTTCTAATTACTGATCAGAAGCGCCAGTTCCATAAACTCAATCAGTAAGTCATCCGACAGATCAAGCAAGTTTCCAGAGGCTAATTGAGCCATTTATTATGAAGAGTTTCTTTATAACTCTGGAAACATATTTTCCCATCCATTCCAGCCAGTACAGCAATTGCCAGAACATTCTATTCATATTTTTGAAAGCAGAAGGGATTTAAACTCCAATTATAACTGCTCACAAGGTACATAAGAAAGTAGATTTGCACGCCTTTATATGCACCAAACTTTTAAAAAAATAAAATTGACATTTCCTCGCTGAAACTTTTTATCGATGCTAGACTAATTTACCTTGGTTCCTTGATGTGTCAAGGAATCATTTCACTTTATTTTTATATGAATAACGTTTTGTTAAAAATATGAGTGAGGAAATCATTGAAGAACAAGACACTCCGAAAAGAACAAAAAGTGAGTGAAACAAGAGAACACTATAACCTGTCATGTATCAAACAATCATTTCATTACATATATCAAGAATAAAAAGTAATAACATCTGGATAGCTAAAGGGAAAACGAGAGACCACCATAGCATTTTAGAGGAATCATTAAAGGCAACTTAAACATAAATTTAACCCATCAATTACAATGTGATTAAAACCTCACCATCCCATACATAAAACTTAAAGTCCAAGAGCAAATTGATTTTCACCCACAAACCTAAACTCATTTTAAAAATCAACCAACGCTTATGCGCATAAAGTGTGTCCACCTCGTTGAAGCACTATGATCTAAAACTCCATGCTATTAATCCTCGATGAAATTTCACATCACTCAACAAAATTTAACTTCGATCAACATCCTAAAATGTGGAACACTCTAGCCACCATCATTTGAACCTAAACCCTTCCACAATTATACAACACTCTAACCTTTGAGGCTGACCATTACGCAATTCCCTGTAAGTTTCAGAATTTCTTGTTATGAATAGCTATCAACTTCGGATTTCATCTTCTACACAGAAATCAATACATCCATCCTTAATTCAATTACAAATGGATTAAATAAAAAAATCCACCTCTAAAGACCCACGACTCAACAAACATCTATTAAATCCATATGGATTTAATCTCTATTAACACGCTGCTAATAAAAATAAAACCCATCTCCCTACTCAAACCCCTACAATTTTGCATCACATGCAACCAAATCTCTGAATTACAATTTATTTCCTAAATTAGAAGCATTTAACATTAGCTCCAATTCAAATTCTACTTGAGATCTAATAAAAACAAACATCGATAATTGAACGCATGCAAATAGTTAAAATCTCAGATCTAATTAGATTGAGAGAGACATATCGGAACTCACGAGGATCCTTGATTGTAAATATCGATGGAGACGGAGACGCGCTCAGCTCCAGATTTGAGGCTTCTGGGAGTGGCTTTCTTGTGAGCGACGATGAATGGAACATCGGAGCTAGCGAGTGATGAGGATACCAATAGGAGAGATAGTAAGAGAGAGAATAGAATTTTTGTTGTTGTTGGGTTTGCCATTGGATTTCGTCGTGGTGGTGGTGATTGTGATAGTGGAGGAGGAGGATCTGGTTGTTCTTTGGTAAAAAATGTGGAAGTCGACATAAAAACAAGAGGGACTAGGGTGCGTGTTTGGTCAAACCAGTGACATCGAAACGGTAACGTTTCAAACAATGGCGACAATAATCAATTTCCATTTCTGTTCTTTTTTTGCCTTCATTTTTTTGTTTTTTTGTTTTTTTTTTTTTGTGATACTACATTTTGTTCTTTCTTATTTATTCTCGGATTCCTTTTCTATTTCTCTTCAGCAAGTTTCCTTTTTCGTATTTCTCTTCACTATTATAAATTTACTTTAGCTCATCATGGACGTAAATTAAGATTATATATTTATATATAAACATGATTATTATTTTTTTTGCTAAATGAAATGAAAGAAGATTATAAAACTTTTATTATGATGATGATGTTTGTTGTTGTCTATTTTTGACTTCATAGAAAATTCTAGAAAAAAAATCAAAATTAAAATTAAAATACAAAAGTATATACATGAAGAAAGCTCAAAAGATCATTCCAGTTGGTGGTGAATAACCAAAATAATAAGTGAAAAAGTTGGAGACCTAAAATGTATAAAATTGACAAAATTGATGAGCCAATTCTAATTGACAAAAGACTCATTCGGTTAAAATAGTTGTATTTGAGGTAAACAAATACAAATTTGGATGAGTAAAGACTCGATGAGGATTTTGAAAAGCTTAATTAATTTTATTAAGGACTTAATTACAAGGAAATTAATTTTTTTTAGAGTCAATTTGAGTGTTAATTGGAAGAAATTGAAGTTTAGGGACTAAATTGAACTTTAAAAAGTTTAATTGGTCAATTTAGAAGCTTAATTGTGAAAACAATTAAAGTTTAATAGCCAATTAGGAGTTTAATTAAAGAAATTTAAAATCAATGATCAAAGTGTAAAAGAAGCGAGACTTCAAAAGTTGAAATTGATCAAATTAACGCCCAAATTAAAGAAACATAAAAGTTTGATGGTCAATTAAGGATCTAAATGCATAAAACAGAAACCAATGACCAAGATGAAAAAGACACTAAACTTTGGGGTTGGTGATTGAGTTTGGCAGGAACGAAATTGCATGAAATTAAGAGTTTAAAAGGTAATTAAAAGCAATTGGAAGAACATAAACTAAAATAAAATTTGTCAAATCTCAAATTAAAAACCTTAATTTCTAGGGATTCAACCTAGACAACACATCGTTCACCTACTGTTCATCTCTTTCCTTGGTCGTTTTGGATGATCGAGTTAACACATTTCAAGAGCTCATTATGGAGTTCTAGACCTCCAAATGATATAAGGTTTTTTGCAAATGAAAGAAGAACATCCCCTCCACAACCCCATTTTCATTAAATTAGACATTTACATCTCAATTCTTCCATATAAATCTCCCATATTTTGTTCATGATCAACTGTCATTACAATTTTAAATTCTGAGCTGATTAAGTTGACATCTTTAAATAAATGAATGTGAAACTAATGACTTCCAATTTAAGTAAGCTTAGATCCAAACGAAAGTATACATCTTATTTACCAACTTCAGGTAGTTTCTGATGATGTTTAAATCGGAGTTGTTTTGGTTAAACCTCAAAAGTGGTCAACCAAATTAGCCTAGACTGTGACATCTGAGTTTTAAAAACCACCCATTTGTTTCATGTGTTCACACTTAAAGCTTCTTAAAAGGTTCTTATCAATGACTTAAACCCCCCCTTCAAAATCAAAAGCCTAGAAATAACTCCTCACCTTCCAAGTCTAACAAAATCACCGAGTATCCCTAAAACCAAAACCACCATTGCAAAATCAGTCTTGTACAAAAGCTTTCAGCTATTAGCTTTTATCCATAACTCTCTCATTTTTATCAAAGGGTCGAGCTTTAATCAATCTTTGAGGTAATTTATAAAAAACCCTATAAATATCCTATAAATACCCCTATAAATCAAAGAAAGAAGAGAAAAAAACTAGAAAAACCCTATAAATACCCTTTGAAAAGACTTTACTATAAAGGTTCAAGAGTCTAACACAAGTAAGCTTTGGAAAGAATAGAAAACGAAAGGGAAAGAAAGAAGGAAAAAAATAAAGGAAGTACCTGCCTATAACTAGCAAATTTAAAGAAGGTATAACCACGTGAAAACTCAATAATGGAGTCCATATGTCATTCCCATTCATGTTTTTTCAATGGTTGATGATATTTCTTAAATATTTTTAGCATTATTTTATATTTTATCATTTATATGGATTGATAAACAAAAATGTTGTTTTCTTTGCTTAATGTTGGTTTGAGTTAGTTATTAATGTTTGTTGGATGTTTACAATGGTGTTTGAATGTTGTTCTTGCTAAAATGAAATATTATTTTAGAATCTATCAAATATGGCAATAGCTATTTGATGCATATTTCTGGATTGTTAGTTTATGTCCTGGGTTCCTAGACTTGGTTTTTGTTATAAAGAGTTAATTTTGGATTGAAGTTTGATATTTTGTTGGCTATCAATGAGGTTACAGTTTTAAAAGTTGAAATCTTAAGCATGTTTTTAACGATTTGATGTTATTTGTTGTTATTTTTATTCAAACATATTTTTTATTAACAATATGATTTATATGGACAAAAAACTAGAAGTTTAAAGGCTTAAAAGGTCATTTTCTAGGTTTGATAGTAATTCATATTTTCTGGGTAGCCTGGGTTCATGTTCTTCATATTCATCTAAAGAACATTGTCTTGAATACTAGTTTTCGTTTTTTTAAAAAGTTTTTTTTGGTCTCTACAAGTTTGTACATCATAATTAGTCAATAATCTAGGTTGTTCTTGCATCAATAATACTTCTTTACTGTACCGCTTTGCTCTACTCTAGCATCTGCCTATGAGCCATAAATTACAACAAAAGGCATGAAAAATTCTCATACCATCCCTCATTTGTTTTTTATATTTGATCCCTATTCTTTTAGGATATTATGATTTGGTCATAGATTTTTTTCTTCATATTTTAGTCCTTGAAAGTTAAAAGATGATAAAGAAAATCATCGAAAGAAATCAAGGAGAGAGAGAAATTCTGGAATGACCAAATTTTAACACTAATAATACCTATTTTAGTGTCTATTAATTTGTTTTTAAGAGAGAAACTCAATAAAGTTGATTTCAGTTTTTAATGATATTAAAAAAGTAGATTAGGGCTTTATTTGTTTTTTATTTGATTTTTTAGATTGATTATAATATGTTGTATAATTGAAAATGGGGTTTTAGATTGTTAAAGGATTTGTTTTTCATGTTTTTGGGTAACAAATGGGTGAAATATGGGTTTTCAAGTTCCAAAAACTTAAAACTTGATTGATTTTCCTAGCATTGGAGTCCTTTGATGTTTAGAATAGTTGGAGGTAAATAATATATTATCTATCTATTTTTTTTTTTTAAGCCGGAGCTTCAAATGGCCTTGTACTTTAAACTCAAGCACATGTGCTTAGGTGCACCTTCTTTGCAAGCCTAAACATGCTTGGGTTATCATATCTTTTCTCATTGCGTTTAAGCTTGTATATATACTATTTAGATTATTAATTACAATGATATTTAAACAAAGTAATTGTTTCATGCTTTGAAAATAATATGTGAGCTTTTTATTGTAATTTTGTTATATGATTATATATGAAACAAATATGCACAAGTTAAAAAAAATACACATAATTATTCAATAATAATTAAATATATATTTTATTATTTTTATATTATTTTCTATAATTATATACTCTTTTATTTGTTTACGTACAATTATCTGAAAATAATTAAATTACTATTATTTTCTTACTTTAGAATTGCTTTACATATTATCATTAGTTTTTATTTGAATAACCAGGCTTTTGATAGAAAAATCATTTTTATATTAGAATAAATAAAACTGATAAAAAAATATTTTTGACATAAAAAACTTGATTTTTTTTTATTTTTAGTTTTTTTAAATAATGCATTATTTGTGTATATTTTTTCAAATAAAATTTTGATTTATATATTAATATTAAAAATAGTATTATTTGTGTTATAAATACTATAGAGCACTGAGGGGGTTCCTTTGCTGTGTTTTTTGTCAAGAATTGCGGTTGGGGGCATTGTCTAATTTGCCAAAAGCTATTGGGTCTTTTTTGGTAGTGAGACCTAACGCTGTTGGGTCTGGCTGCCAAGTTAGGGTCAAAACACTTCCAAAAAAAGCCAACAGCGTTGGGCCTTCCTCCCCAGCAGGATCTAATAGTATTGGGTTTGGCTGACCCAGACTCAACGCACTTCAAGCAGAGGCTGGGTCTGGCTGCCGAAGCAGAACCACCGATTTTGGGTCTGGCTATGCAGCCATACCCAAGGATATTATTATTTGTATGATAAATATTTTAAATTTTATTATTATTAATATTATTATTTGTTTTATAAATATTATTAATAAAAATTTAATAAATTTAAAAAAAAATTATTATCAATATTGAAAAACAACCATAGATTTGATTTGAAGTGTAAAATTAAAAATTATTATTATTATTATCATCATTATAAATTTTAAAAAACTAATATTATTATCGAAGAAAAATCATAATTATTTTTAAGATTAAAAAACATAAATTTTTTGATAAATAAATTAAATATTATGATTAATATTATAAATATTATTATTAGGTTTTACACCATATTACAACATACCCAACACTTTTAAATCTTACAGTTTTATAATATTTTAAGAAATAAATCCACACGATAACACCTAACTATTAACCTACTAAAATGAGAGAGAGATAAAAAGGGCATCACTTTTTGCCCCGCAAGCGTGTCCTCCATAAGTGGGCGACGTTTTCATTGAACCACGATACTAGTTCATAATCGAGCTATAGGCTAAGCAAGATTCTAAAAGGTGGCTCTTTCCCTCGCTATAGGGCAGCACTTTATAATGTATGACCCTTGATTCCTACACTAG
>Ga0325411_1000391_pt1 | contig 45506 bp, 29 predicted proteins | sample PopdelMetagenome_13_FD_206181 | JGI IMG/M metagenome (GOLD analysis project Ga0325411, IMG submission 206181) | Populus deltoides microbial communities from Bellville, Georgia, United States - Xylem-PdIQD-R4 | ecosystem: Host-associated > Plants > Phyllosphere > Stem > Wood/Secondary xylem...
ATGTAATAATAGGGCAACAAGCCCTTATAACAGCTTACAAGCTGGCAAAATGTATTTCCAACAAGATCATTTTGTTAAGTTACGGATGCTGTTGAATTGATTTTTTTAATATAAATAAATATTTAGGTGTTATTAAAATATTTTTTAATAATTTATTTTTAAAATTGTGTATGGATTGACTCAAAATGATATGATTGACTTGGTGATTTCAAAAACAATCAAGACAACCAATAAAAACATAATTCGACTACAAACAATTTCAAGGTGATATTTTGTTTATTAATATTAAGACGACAATATATTTGTTTGAGTTAGGTCAACTCGGCTTAATTTGTCAAATTCATAACCATGATTATAAGACTATGATAACCTTATAGAAAATAAATTGAAATAAATTATAAAGATTAATTCTCAATCAATCTATTATTCAATGATAAAATTAAAAAAAAATCATTTAAAAAAAAAACAAAAAAATGACCTACCAACTCAGGTTGACTTGCCAAACTTGTTGTACATGTTATAAGATTAGGATAACCTTATAAAAAACAAATCAAAATAAATTATGATATCCAATTCTCAATCAACCCAATATTGAAGGATAAAATTAAAAAAAATCAATTAAAAAAGACAAAAAGAACCTTAGTCAACTCAGGTTAACCTGTTAAATCCCCAACTTGGGTTATGAGATTAAGTGATAACCCCATAAAAAAAAAATCAAAACTAATTATAAAGCTCAATACTAATAAACTCAATATTGAAGAATTAAATTGCAAAAAATTAAAAAATTAAAAATAAAATAAAAATTAAAAATAGCATTTTTTCAATGAACAATGTTTTGTGAGAAGGTTAATAATAAAGTTGCTTCCTTTTTTATTTTTTATTTTTAATTTTAATTTTAATTTAACATTTGAAAGGATAAATTACAATAATCTTTTTAAAGTACCATTAAATTATATAAAAGTATTTGAAAATTTGATTAAAAAAACCCTTGTATACTAAGAATGACCTTAGTTATTATTTAGAAAAGACAATATTTGAATTAAATTTTTAAAATTTGAGAAATAATATTAAAGAAACTTAGAACAAAATTTACTGGAAATAAAAGGGTAAATTTAATATTTTCATGTAATAAAAAATAATATGTCCATCTTTTAAATTCTTTCTCTAATTTTATAATTTAATTATCTTTTGTAAATCACAATTAAAGGTATTTTGGATACAAAAGAATTTTTTTTATAGTATTTTTTTAAACAGAGGTCTTTGACAAATTTTTAAATTTTTTTGATGTTTTTTTTTATAATATTATAATAGTTTAAAAGATTTATTTTAATTTATTTTATTTAAAAAAATTACTATTTTACAGGAGTAGATGTTGTCCAAAATTATTAGACTACTGAGCTTAGATGTTTAATTTATCAATATAAGAAGATACTAATCAAATTAGTTCATACAAGTTTAATTTATAAGTATATAAAAATATATCATAAAAAACTTGCAATCAAAACTAAATATCATATTAAGATTTTAGCATGTGTACTAAGTATATATCCAAACTTTTATAGAAAATTGAAACACAATCCCAGCATACTATTTTAAACTTAAACTAAAAAATTATAAAACACTCACTTCTTAAACCTCTTACAATCTATTTAACTTGAATATTAGTTGTTTTAAATGATTAATTCTTTATCCTTAAAACTTTATTATTTAGAATTTAAAATTAAACTTGATAATTTTTGTTTTAAATATGATGTTTTAATTAAATAGAAATTGCACAAAAACTGTTCTGGTTCAAGAAATTGTCCAAACTCTTTATTGAGGGGTTAAAGAAACTAATGGATTAATATAAATATTCTTTATATGACAGAGAGTTATAAACCCAAACCAAAGTTCAAAAAAAAGGTTGATAAAAAATAATTTTTTATTGTCCAAAAAATTATCTTTATAGTAACCCCAAGTATAAGGACCCTAGAATTAAATAAATAAATAAAAATAAAGATGGAGAAATAAATAAATATAGGACTATTGCTGATAATTAAATTTAGGTGTCAATGACTAAGACTTTCGGTTACAATTAGTAGTAAAAATAAACTGAAAAGAGTACCTAATGGAACAAAAAACACACGATAATTAACTAAAAGGGTATTGTGGTAATTTTAGGGATTTCCTACACTATATAAAAGGTCACTTAGAGAAAGTGAGGGAGAGAGAAACCCAATTATCTCATCAAAAATCTCCATAAATCACACAAAATTTCTTGAATAAAGGAATGGTAGGAAGTGTTGGAAGACCCGGAAAGGTTATTTACACTAATTTAGAGAGTTTAAAGCTTAGGAGAAGAAGGAAAAATAAGGGAAAGTGAAGGGAAAAGGGAAGGAGGGAAGAAACCAAGAATCTCTTCATTTTTCTTCTTGAATCCTTTATATTATAAGGTAATAACCCTTTTTTTTAATCAATTGATTTGGGTAAATATTGAAATAAAGCCAAGTATAAAACTAAAAAAAAAGCATAATATTGTGTTTGCCAAATACACTTTTAGCCTAGGGGTTGGGCTACTTAGGCCCAAGGGCCAAGCTTAGCCTAGTTGAGTGGGTCAACTGAAGGCCTAATCATTTTTTTAGGATGGGCTGAGTTGAGGGTCAAACTTGCATAACTTGGTCACTAGCCCAGCCTAGTGACCAAGTTATGCAAAGCTTGCAGAACATGAATGAATTCACATTCTGCAACCTTTTAGGAGAAGAAAAAAAGAAACCAATAGAGGAAGGGGAGAAAAAAGAGGCTTCCCTAGCCAAGAGGGGATGTTGCTAGGCTGGTGGTCTTGCTAGTAGTCTCACGACAAAGGTTCTTGGCAGTGGCAAACTGTGGTGGCATTGTCCAGATAAAAAAGGGTTGTTGGCTGTTGGACAATGCTCCAATGAGGTAAAGGGAGTGCGCAATTTGACGTCCACAATATTGTTGTCTATATTGGTTGGTAAACAAAAAGAAAATGTTGGTAGGACTGCTAGGGAAAGAAAAAACAAAATAGTAGGGCTGGTTGCAATGGTAGGGTAAGATTTATTTGTCTTTTGTTTTTGGTTCTTTCACAATGAAAACGAAGGGATAATTAAGCTAAGGTTTGGTTTTATGTAGGTTCTTTTGTTGAAAGGATGTGAAGCTTTGTATAGGAATAATTGTGGTTTCTTTTTTTCTCCTTTTTTAAAAGAAAAAATTGGTACAGAGGGGTCTGTTTTTTGTGCTCTTTTCCTCCTCCTTACACTGGAGTGGATTTTCCCTATTTATAAGGGATGAGGAAGGTGTGTTGGCTCTTATTTGGAGCCAAATCTCGACCATTAAGTCCTCTAGGATTAATCCCAACCATTAATGCCAAGCCAAAACAAACTAGTACTCTGTACCCATGTTGTCAAAGACTGATCGATTAGTGGTTTTGAACTAGTGTTGTAATGGCTGCAAGGGGAACCACTTAGCGGGAATCGTGCTAGGAGCTAGTATTAATGCAAAGGTTGAGGGTGGTGTGTGTTTTGTCTTGTTTAGCAGAGAAAACAGGTGCTAAATGGTCTTGCAAAAAGGTATAAAAGACAAGTGCCCATTATTCTTTCTCACAAGAGGTTAAAGACAATCCATAATGCCTCCTGAATCAACGTCGTTTTCTCTTTTTATTAATTAATTACCAAAACGACATCATTTTATACAAAATGTGTCATTTCATTTAAATGAAACTGTGCTGTTTTGATGCTTTAGATTCAAATTAGGTTTAGAAACTCCTTTCTCAATTTTTTATTTATCCAATCAGGTCCTTAATTAAATTTTGATTTTAAAAATCAATTCAATTTCATCATTGATAGGTTTTAAAAAAATCCCCTGATCTTAGTGCCTTTTTAATCCAAGTCCTTGATTTTGGATTTATGTGAATTGATCTTTAATTGACCATTTAACTTTTAATTATCTTTAATTTCACTCTTATTTTCAACCGAATTTGGACTTTGAATTTACACGCCTTTTGTATAAAGGTCCTTGGCCTTGAATTTCTTTATTTTGACTCTTGATTGACCACCAAACTTTGATTTTCTTGTGATTGCGTCCCTGATTTCATCCAATTAAGCTTAAAAACAAAATAATTTGGTCATCTAAAATTCCAATCTTTTCAATCAAGCCCAAATTAAGCTTTCAGATTTAATTTTTCCTAGTAGAACTAGTCTATCTCATCGATAAAGGGGATAAAGAAAGCATGAGATAAAATGCTCAAATATGGAGGGATCTGACTATATAAATATATTCTCCACTTTTAGACAAAGAAATGGCTTATTTGCAAATATGCTCAAGGCGCTGTACTATGATCAGTGATAGGTAGTTCAGTGCAACAATTTACTAATGCTGTAGTTGTGGCCAAATGTAGAAAGTAAGGGATAATTTGTGGTTGAATCTTTGCGCCTATTGAGAAAAAAAAGGCTTCGGAAGGAAGAAGAAGGATGTCGATCACATTAAGGGTGGCTGTAGAGACAAGAAAAACCATTTTCAAAACTATAACACCTCATCACCTTCACCCTAGATTTCTAACATCAACTTTAATTCTCCATTTCTTGCCAAGAAACCAGAAGCCTAAAGTAACCAATTCAACCACCAAACAAAAAACATACCAAAGAAAAATTACCAAAGAGTCCAAGACCAGCTACTTCTGTTACTATTACCCTTAAATGAGATGTATCAAAAGCTGCTGAGTATTGAATAAGTAGCCCCGATACCGCTCACACCTCTGCAACTACCCTAACCTAATTGGTATAGGTTGGACCTCACTTGTGAGTACCACGCTGGCATCGTAAGACATAACATCCATACTTAAAACGCCTTCAAGATAAAGCTCGTGTATTTAATTAAAGTCGGGTAGATAATGTTTGAAGAAGCCCCAAATATAAAATCGAATCCTCTACCTAATCATGCCTCAGACCATGGATCGGTAAACACATTAGAGGCAGACAACCCAAGGGGCTTAAAGGTGTCATTAATAGAATATATAAAATACCAGCAAAAATCAGATACAAAAAGGTTAGTTGTGAAGAGAGACTAACACATAAAAGTTTTTGTAAGTATCATGGTGCAAAAGGTCATATGATCAACAAGTACGAAGCTTTCAAAATAAGAAGATACAAATGCTAATTCAGGGAACTCTTAGAATCAAAGAAGAAGCAGGTAGAGAGGTATCCATGGTGGATGAACCTCACAAAAATAGAGAAGTTTGTTGGGTGTAATTTACTGCAAACGGGTTACCTAAATTGATCTTGTTTAAACCTAAAGTATTGTAAGGGAAACTACAATGCCTTACTACATAACTACGAGTGCTCCTTCCAAAGCACGCAACCAAAGCTTGTCTTTCAAGCAGAAGTCGAAGGCCTAACCGGTAGCGGAAAATGCTTGACCTCAAGAGAACTTGAAGAACAAATGAAGGCTAAGGGGAAAGAAGTAGTTGACTTGACGAACAAGGTGAACAAACCCGTCACTGAAGAAAAGACTAATGAGTTCCTAAAGTTGATGAAACACAGTGAATATAGTGTTGTTGAGCAACTTAAAAAGTTTCTTGCTATAATATCTTTGCTGTCATTAATTTTGAGCTCCGAACCATATAGAAAAGCTTTGCAAAAGGTGTTGAATGAGGCGTACGTGCTTAAAGATATATAGAACACATGGTGGGAAGAATTCATACTTCAAATTATTTATACTTCACAAAAGATGAGTTAGATCCTGATAACACTGTGCATAACAAGCTACTATACATCACGGTGCGATGTATACATTCTGATAGGAAAGGTATTATTCGATAATGGTTCAACACTAACATATTGCCAAGGCACATGCTAAGAGAAATGCCCGTCTATGAGTCCCACATAAGACCTAGTACCATGATGGTGAGGGCGTATGGTGGCTCGCCAAGACAAATAATTGGGACCTTAGAAGTGGAGTTATATGTGGGGTCACAGGTGTTCTTGGTGACACTATAGGTGATGGATATCTATCTTTCTTATAATATATTGTTAGGAAGGCCATGAATCCATGCAACTGGAGCAATAACCTCCTCATTACACTAATGTCTGAAATACATTATGAATGGGATGTTGATAACTATTAAGGCTGAAGAGACAATATATATGATCAAGAATGTGGTTGTGCCATTCATCAAGGCAGAACACTATAGAGATAAAAATATTCATAATTTTGAAATCATGAATGCTCAATGGCTTTTTGAAGGCATGATGCTGAGAAGGCTGAAAATCTTGGAAGCTACAAGGATGGCTGTTAATTGCTTTAAGAAGCATAAGATTCCTTTTCAATTTGATCCTGAAACTGGGATGCCTAAGCAAGTCAATTTGATGAAAATAAAGTGTGTTGACTAGAGATTTGAGCTTGGATATAAGCCCAAGAAAGACAAGTACAAGCGAGTCGTCAAGATAAAAAAAAAAGAAAGCTAGAATGACAAAGATTGACGAAAAGGAGCCAGAAGAAGAAAAGCTCGCCACTCCAAACAACCTTTCCAAAATTAGTGGTGTTCATCGGATTTGGCATAGTACACCTCCATATCAACGCTTTGAAATGTGAAAATAAGGAACAAATTGAAGACGTAAGGATTAAAGTAGAAGATGAGATGTTGTCGCAGTTGTTTGTGCATACTATCGATGACATTCTTGCAAAAGCCTTTATGAATAAATTGGTTGAAGGAGAAACATACCATAATTAAGGATAGAGCTGCCCTTGTGGTGTTCAAAAAGTAATTGTTCTTTGTTTGACCATATATGCTGAAGTGTTTTGTCTTGTTTTGATGTTTTACCCTTTTTCGGATGTTTTGTTATGTTCTGTTGTTTTTACTTGTTTTTAGTCTTGATGAAAGTTTGGCTTATAGTGCCACAAGATCTTCTTTGTCAATTGAGCTTTTTATTTTAATGAGATCATGCACTTTCTTGTGTCTAAAATATGTTTTTGTTTCATTATCTTCCGTACAAATAACACACTTACATGAGCACACCTTACACTTTCAGGACTCCTGAAAGTTTCATCAATTCACAAACCCATTGCACTAAGAATAATTGACCAAACTTTGATAATACAATTGCAATGGATGATGAAGATTATGGAGAAAAAGACATAAAAGAATTTAGGGTGGTAAAAAATATGAAAAATCCTAGAAACCAAATAATGAAGAGCTAGAAGTAATAAACTTGGGTATTAAAAAGGATAAGAAGGAATTGAAGATTGGTACCCTTATTACAGCCAAGGAAAGAGAAGGTCTATCTCGCTTTTACATAAATATACATATGTTTTCTCCAGGACTTATGCAAGTATGTCTGGTTTGGACACCAATATAGTGGTACAAAGGATTCTCTTGGTAGAAGGAAGTAGGCTAGTTAAATAGAATACTAGACGAATGTGCTTGGATATGTTGCTTAAGGTGAAAGCGAAAATATAAAAACAATAGGATGTGGGATTCTTAGATGTGGTCCATTATCCTCAATGGGTGGCTAATGTGGTTGTAATTCCTAAAAAGGATGGCAGGATCAAGGTGTGTATGGATTATAAAGACCTAAACAAAGCAAGCCTAGAAGATGACTTTCCTCTACCCCATATAAACGTTTTAGTCGACAATACAACAAAAAGTGTCAAGCATTTATTTATGGATGGGTTCTCGGGATATAACCAGATTATAATGGCAGAAGAAGATAATGAGAAAAATACCTTTGTCATGCCTTGGGAAACCTTTTGCTATAAAGTAATGTCATTCAGACTGAAAAATGCTAGTGCCAAGTATCAAAGAGCAATGGTCACTTTGTTTTATGACATGATGCACCAAACAATAAAAGTCTATGTGGACGATATACTTGCCAAATCAAAGAAAGAAAAATATCATGAGCATGTATTTAAGAAATTGTTCGAAAGGCTATATAAATTCTGATTAAAATTGAACCCCATAAAATGATCGTTTTGGGTAAGGATCGTTAAATTGTTAGGTTTTGTAGTAAGCAGTTGAGGGATAGTAGTTGATCCGAACAAAATAAAGGCAATCCAAGACATGCTGACACCTAAAATGGAGAAATAAATAAGAGGTTTTCTTAGGCGTTTGAACTACATAGCCTGTTTCATATCTCAGCTCACGGTAGCATGCAAGTTAATTTTCCGTTTACCCAGAAAAAAAAGCTTGGTGTATAGGGCAATGATTTCTAAGAAGCCTTTGATAAGTTCAAAAAGTATATGCAAAAACCGATATTGATAGCGCCTCTGATATCAAGAAGATCCATAATCTTATATTTAATAGTGACAAGAACAACCATGTGATGTGTTTTAGGCCAACATGATGAAACCAGGAGGAAAGAACAAGTTATTTACTACTTAAGCAAGAAGTTCAATGACTGTGAGTCTTAGTATACCACAATTAAAAGGTTATGTTATGCTTTGGTGTGGAATGCAAAAAGGCTCAGATAGTATATGTTATATTACATGACCTAGTTGATCTTAAAATTAGATCCGCTTAAGTACATCTATGAAAAATCTTACCTATCAAGCAGGATAGCAAGGTGGCAAATGTTGTTGGCAGAATATGACGTTGTTTATATGACAAAGAAAACTATAAAGGAAGTGTGATTGCCGCTCATCTAATAGATCATACCGTGGAAGACTATGAGCCAATGAATTTTGATCTTTTCGATGAAGATGTTCTAACCGTTGAGAATAATAATGAGATGAAGGATAGATGGACCATGTACTTTGATGAAGCGGCGAATGTATCAACAAATACGACTAGAGCAATGATAATTTCTCTAGGAAAGAAGTAGTATCATATTTTGGTGAGGTTGCAATTTGAATGCACCAATAATATGGTCGAATATAAAGCCTATATCATTGATCTAGAAGCTACTTTGGTTCTAAAATTTAGGAAACTTGATGTTTACAGAGAGATTCACTACTAATTATTTGCCAAGTGAAGGGAGAATGACAACCTAAAAATAATAAGCTCAAGCCATATCAGAATTATCTCTCGAAGTTAGCTAAAGAGTTTGAAGAGATAAAATTCACTCACATGAGAAAAGATAAGAATCAGTTTGCTAATGTTTTGGCAACCCTAGCTTCGATGACACAAATCAATATTAGGAGTAGGATCCAAGGAATAAGCATCATAATTGGAAATCTTCAAGCTCATTATTATTCACTAGAAGAGTCAGTAGATGGAGAACCATGGTACAGTGATATCAAAAGGCTCATCCAATACCGAGAGCATCCTCTAGGAGCCTCTAAAACAGATGAAAAGACTTTGAGGAGAATGACCATGAATTTTTACTTGGATGGAGATGTCATGTATAAGAGATTATTTGATGGGAGTTTACTTAGGTGTTTGAATGAGATGGAGGCTATGCAATCATTATAGGAAATCTTTGAGGGAATATACACCAATCATGCTAATGGATATATGATAGCTAGGAAAATGCAAAAATCTAGATACTTCTGGTTGACAATGGAGAAAGATTATGTAGACTATGTAAAAAATGTCACAAGTGTTAGATACACAGAGACAAGATAAATGCACCTCTGACATCACTATTCAATATGACCTCTCCTTGCCCCTTTCATATGTGGGGATTGGATATTGTAGGACCAATTAATTCAAAGGCCAGAAATGGACATGCATTCATCTTGGTAGCCATCGACTAGTTTATTAAGTGGGTAGAGGCCAGGTCTTATATACATGTGACATAGAAAGTAGTCAAGAGGTTTATTGAAAAAGATTTGATTTGTCGTTATGGCCTGCTAACGAGATTAGTCACTAATAATGCTAAAACAATTAATGAGAAGATGATTGTTGAGCTCTATATTAAATATAAGGTTAATCATATTAATTCTCCCCCTTACAGAACTAAGATGAATGAGGTTGTTGAGGCAGCCAATAAAAATCTTAAAAAGATCTTCAAGAAGATGGTAGTCATTTACAAAGATTGGAGTGAGAGACTTAACTTCCCCTACCTTATTAAGGACTTCCCAACTTACCTAGCAGAAGAAAAAGAAAAGGGCAAGGACCTATAAAAATATGTAGGTCACTTCCACCAACAACTAAAGTTATTTCTTACTGATATGGATTCTCTACGTAGAAATAATGGGATCTCTACAAGGTGTTCCACAAACTCAAACTATTAGAAAGACTGAAACTAACTCCAATCACTCAACTACGATCAATGAGTGGATACCAACAAGTAATGGCCTTTGTACATTAAAATATAATGATCATTCTCTTTCTTTCATTCAAGTAAGATAACGGGTCGAGAAAGACTAGCAGCTAGCTCTCTGGATGGAGATGGGTAACTATCATTGAAAGGTGAGACTCGAATACGTGCCTTCACCTCATCCAAGGTTTATAATCTTTGGGCAAAAGCAAAAATACAAGAAGCATCCAATTGACAAAAAGGTGGCACTTCTTTCCTTTTCGATCAAGAGGCATATATCGAAGAGAAAGAGGTTGGAGAAGCTCTTACATTCATTCAAGAATAGTGTTACAAGAGGGGAAGAGAGAGCACCTGATCTATTTCGAACAACTAATTCAGAACCTATTATTAGTCCATGTGAGGAAGAAAAATGGTTCAAACTAAGGCTATAAGACAGAGCAAAAGATATGAGACCTAGGTAGCCTGTGGAATGGTTGGACCCTCTTGGATATATAACAAAGCAAAGGCTCTTTGTCTATAAAGTCTAAGAACTTCTGGTCCATTGTATATGGGTAATAAATGGGCGGTAGTTCCAGGAAAGATAGAAGCTTTCCTGAACCTAACTCAGTATACTTAGCTGGAAGTAGGGCATTCCACCGATTCAACTTAGAGAGAATTTCCCTTATAGAAAAAGAGCTTCTTTCCAGGATTATTTCTTTAAATTAAAGGGCTACAACTATTATCTAATAGTGAATAAATACATTACTTTAAGCCCCAAATTGAATCAGAGGAATAACGCTAGCAAGGGCCAAAGCTCTGCTTGGTCCACCACCTAGGGATAACTAAGGGGTTACTTGAGAACCTACCTTTTAATAGTAATCCCAAGGGCATTGCTTGGGCTAAGTTAAAGTTGCTAATCTTCTTTTTTTATATTCTAGGAAAGAAAGCTCTCACATCTTTTATTATCTCACATCCATTAGGATGAGTCTTGTGTCTGTTTTTTTTCTTTATAAACAACTTGTCCTCTTAAAAGCAAGTAAGCCAATTACCATATTTAATTAAAGAGTGAATCACATAAGCTAGAAATAATCTTCCTAATGCTCCCATGTCCAAATTTGTACCTTTCTAGCTACTACAGTGGCAAGCATATATCAAAGGAGAAAAGGAGTGAGTTCCTACCTTCTTTGAAGTCTTTCTTTGCTAGTTCAGGTAAATGGCATAAGCCAAGGAAAGGGTATTCATTTCAAGAGATAGAGTTTTAGATGTTCTTCTCCAGAGGATCGTCTCCTTGAGATGCTAAGAATCGAGGGTAAATAGTCTTTAACTTGACTTCTTCATCTTGACTATTAATAGTGCCAACACTCCTTAGGCCGAACCGACCAATGGTCCAAGTAATTGAAATTCAACCTTTTCAAGCCGTTTTCACATCCAAATATTCTATTTTCTCTCCTAGTGACAACAAGCGCTTTCCTAAGAGGTACTTCTATTGTTACTAGGAATGCCTTATAGAGACTAACTCCCAAGAAGAGGGGCTTCTAGCAAAAAAATACAGGGGTTTTTAAAACTTGAAAGATTGAAATGGACATCGTCGAGTGGAAAAGCATTGATGAATAAAAAAACAGGGAAAATGATCAACTAACAGGATTGAACTCTTACTTAGAAGGGGAAAACGATCTTTTTAAGGGGCTAAAAAGCCAAAAAGAAACAACAACTACATGCTAACAAACTGAGGCATGGCAACCCCAACAACATCCTACTGAAGCATGTCAAGGATCCCATCTAGAGAATTATAAAAGACATGCATACCTAAATGACTTGAGCCAATCAGCACACTGATTTCCTTCACTAAGAAATTAAGGCAAGCACGAGTTCAACCCTTTTCTCATCGGGCCAGGATCGATAGCCGTTCAGCCTAAGGGAAGTGCGATCAGATTAAGAATCATTAATGTCTTGGTTTTTACCTTCACTTCGAGGGATAATAATTGCATCTAGGTAAACAACATCTATTTTAATTAATTAACCAGACCATCTATGAAAATGGAAGAGCTGTATGTTAAGGTCAGGTTCATGAAAGCATGCGAGTTTAGAAAAAAAAATAGAAATGGAAGATGGATTTTGCCCATCCATTGTCAGATTAATTCCCATTCATTCTTTAATGGAACATGGAAGGGGTAGAGTTATGGCTATCAGGAATGGGCACTAGCCTATGACTAAAAGTACCGACTATCTATGAACTATGAATGACCAGGATCGGAATGCTTCGGAAAGAGGAGTTCACTACTAAAGAAGTGCAAATTAGGCTCACTTGATGTTGTCCTTTTTTTTACACCTTCAGGACCGGTTTTCCCTATTTATTGATAATTGTATACCCAACCTTTCCTTGTTTTCCTAGCCAAACCAGGCTCGGCCTAATCCACCAGCCTTCTCATAATAACACACTCAAGGATGAAATATCATACATATGCAGAGAAAGGCTTCCTTTGCGCATAACATAGTTGAAGGTCAAAACAAGGCCTTGATCACTAGAAACATCCAAACCAATGGTTTCGAGAAGCTTTTTTAGATATCTTATTTTTGAGGACATCCATCTAATACATTTTGATGCACTGTATGATAAATTCTATTAACTCAAACTTATGATTAGGGTCGCACATGGCTTAGAACAACACTTTTTTCGTAGCATATCAGCATGCCAATAAATTTACAAGAGCAAATATAGAGCAAAAATGGAGCACGAAACCAATTTTGATATGACTAAGACGGACAAGAAAGCTCCTGGTTTGAGGTAGCACTTGATGAAGGTGGTTCGGTTGGGGCCTCTTCGCAAAGAAATGAGTCTAGTTTCTTTTTCAATTCCACCGAGGAGGGAAACTAAAAAAGATTCAATTGAGGATGATTCGCCAACAGGTAATGAAATTACATACGAATATTACCTAGTGTTCCAAAGCATGGTTGTTAAAAATGTGTTTTAACTCGTAAAATCATCCAATTTTACGAGTTAAAACACAAAAAACGTATAGAATCGGGGTTAAAACTCGAAAACCAGCAAAATCAGGTTGACTCGATCAAACTCGCATAAAAACAGGTTGACTCATAAAAAATAGTAAAAATGTAATGTTTTCACGAGTTAACCAAAAGTTTCAACAAATGCAGAAAGTTTGAAATGCCCTCTGACTCAGCAGTCTCTTTCCACCCCCACCCCACCCGTGACTCACTGACCAACACTCCACTGTCCATTCTCCACAGTCTACAGACACTCCACACTCCACTCCAGTTACTCCATAGTCAAGACTCAAGACTTCGTCCCTGTCTCCCACTCTCCCTGACTCCCTTTCCTTTTTCCCTTTTCCCTTTTCCCAGCAGATTAAGAAAGCACTTTCCCCCGATCCGAAGTGTTCTTAGAGAGATGGAGGTAAGAATTTATTCTCAATCCCAAGCTTTGTTTTTTCTGTCTAATGGTGGTGATTAGAGACAAAAATTATCTGGGTATTCTGTGAATCTGTGTTTATCTTCTGGGTATTCTACTATTAATTGATTTGCTTCTGGGTATTTTCTCGGAGGGTAATTATCCGTGTTTATCTTACTGCTGCTAGTAATTTTTTACTTATGTGTTGTAATTTTTGGTAATTTTTTGCTTATGTGTGTTGTAATTACTTGTAATGTTCATCTATGCTCTGTTTGATCTTGCTTGCTATGGTGTTGCAGAGTCTGCAATTCTGCATAGACAATGAAGCATTCCAGGATTGCTGGTGTAACCATGTAAGATTATCTTTAACTAAGCTTCTTAATCATATGAAATTTTGAGAGAAAACTGAATGTGAAGGGAATTTAGGTGTAATTTATCTAGGTATTTTGTGAATTTAAGTGTAAGATTGCTGGTTCTCAATGTTTTAAGGTTTTTTTATATTTTACATTTAATTCTCCAGACAAAACTGCAAACGTTAGTAGTAATTTATTCCCAATGCCTTTTGCAATGCTTTGTTGAATGAATATAACCTAGCACTTGATAAGTTCCTGAGCTGTGAATTAAAACCATATTTGATTAGAGTTGGATTGGTGGAGAGGATGATAATTTGGAAAGTTTGAGCTTTTGAGGGAGTTTATACATGCTCAAATATAGCCATGGCCACCATTGTTGAATCTTCTGTCATGTTAAGTGTCATATTTATGGTACAGCTTAGAATTGTGAGTAATTGTTTCTGTGATGATTTGGCTGCAAGAAATTGTAATTGCAATTGTTTCTGTGATAATTTGGCTGCAAGAAATTATGATTTGGCTGCAAGAAATTGTTTCTGTGATGATTTTGCTTAATAAAGAGTAATTGTTTTATGCTTTAAATAGTAGTTAGGCATGACTTTTAATATGTCCAGACTCCAAATCCTTTGTGTTCGACTACAATGCCTAACAAAAGATTGTAATATCTTCACATACATTGTTTTTCTTTTTTTTTTATCCTTTAAATAGTAGTTATACATGACTTTCAATAGTCTGCAATCTGCATGGATATCTTTGATTACTGAAGTGGTACCTATAGTCTGCAGAAGTGCAATTTGTATTTTAAGATGTTTAGATATTTGTATTGTTTATTTTACTTTTATTTGAATTATGTATTTTAAGATGTTTGAATTGTTAAAATATTTTACTTGCGATTTTATGATTTTAGTTAAAATATTTTACTTGTGATTTTACGATTTTTAGTTAAAAATTTTTACTTGCGATTTTATGATTTTATAATTCAAATATACGAGTCGAGTTTATATTATATGTTCATGTTATGTCAAAAAAAGGTTTTTAACAACCTTGTTCCAAAACTAAAAGAAAAGGTATTTCGTATCTCTCTATCATAACAACTTTTACATACAAGTAGTTTGCTAATCGGCAGTTACGGCCAGGACCGGGCTTCGTTTGGTATAAGAGAATAAATGCAATATTGATGGAAGACACTCCCCTTCTAAGAGAGAGCAAATTTAGCTTTTCCTAGAGGGTTAGGTAGGTTTTTCTTCATATTTGCTCGAATTATATTACCTTTGGTACCTTCATATCAACACCCCTAATCCGCGATAAAACCTTCAACTGTGATTCCACTTCCTGAAAAAAAGACAGAACTCTTCTTTAATATTCATCATTCTCAATGGCACATCCGCTTGAAGTCAAAAATATCTACTTAAATCTCTTAACAGTAGACAATTTTGTCTAGAGTAACTACTTCCATAAGAGAAGGCACACTAGTCAGCCGAGGCAGAGGAATCCATTTCTATTAGATATGCGTCAAAGGACTGGAGAAGGCACACTAGTCAGCCGAGGCAGAGGAATCCATTTCTATTAGATATGCGTCAAAGGACTGGAGAAGGCACACTAGTCAGCCGAGGCAGAGGAAGATGTTCACAAGCACAAAGGCTTTGGAATTTACAAGGACCTTTCAGATCTCTTCCCGGCTTGAGAAACTCTCTATGCCAGAATTCTATATGATGCGACCACAGATCCTTGGTCAACTCTAGTGGAGGTAAAAGGCTTTTATTTTATATATAAGCGGGCAGTCGTTGGGCCTTCTTTCTTTGATTTGAGGATAGATGCAATGCTGCTCTTTCGCCTCATCTCCTACCTTACATTAAGTGATTTCACTGTCGATGTTCATACAACAAATATATGGAGAGATCAAACTATCAGTTGTGCCATTAGAAGCCCTTTCCCACTTCGTGTTTAGGGAGAACAACCAGTTAAAAGGAGAAGGTAGAGACTTGACGCCGAGTATCTCTTTTGATTGAATCCGTGATAACTAATGTCAAGCATGAAAAACCTTCACCTTACTGTCAAATTTCCTTGAAAGACTCCCTACCTAGGACGTCAGACTCTATCTCCCCTTGTAACTTCTACCTTAAAAGTCGTCGTTTTCCCTTATCCTTTCTATTTTGCTAAACAACTTTTCTACTTTTATATCATACGAGCTTAGGTTAGCTCCTTTAACTAGTGTAAGAGTCGTACCCTATTTGAAAACTATAACTTGTTAGGCCTACCTTAAAAAAGCCAATGGAGGATTTAACAGGTAATACATACCTTAGGTTATTCAAATGAAGAGTAGATCAGTTTAGCCAACTGAGGATTTGGTTTTTTTAAAAGATGGAAGGTTGGACATCTTGTCCCCATTGCTTTGAATACACGACATTCGTGAGATGCAGACGTAGGGCTAGCACTTATACCCGGATTGGAACCAAAGAATCCCCGTCTAGGAAGAGCTCGACTCTTTCCCTTTAAAAAAGAAAGAGAGAAAGGCCTTTTCCTTTAACACATAATCCCTCAGTCATTTCCTTCCTCGAAAGCTAACAACAACGAATAAGAGAACTGCTTGTGAAAAAAGCCTTGTTCGCAGCTAAAGAGACAAAGGACAAGATCAATAGACTCATGTTCATGCCCTACTTCTTGTTTGTTAGGTCTTCTCGTTTTGAGCCTGGTTTAGTAAGAAAGGACTTTGCATGGTATTGACTGATTGCTATTACATCTTGTCTACTATTTTATTTAAAGATAGAAAGATTTGACGACCCATAGCTTTTTATTTTTGGGCTTAAGAAACAATAGTTGAGAGAGAAAGGAATTTCACTGAGGCTAATTCAATTCATGATTGTTAAATCATATCATTCCATCATATACCAGCTTAGTGCTCCCCACTCAGACTGTCCTGAAAGAAGTGTTTTCATAGTTTTTCATTATGCACTACCTCTATTATTTTGTTATAGTAAGATTTGAACTAAGTGATAAGACACTAAGTTCCGGCGTACTTGATGAACTCGGGGATATAAAACTTCTTTGGTATAACCACATTTAGGACTAAATATTTTTTCACGACTTGTACAGGATCATACAAATCCACTCCTATCATAACCCATATCCGAGTTATTCTCCAAATTCTTTTTTTCCCTTTAATAAAAATTAAAAAATAAAATAAAGATAGGCAGCGTAAAGAAAGCAGATTGAGGAGCATTCCAGAAAATACATAAAGATCAAGTTGCAATTTTGGATTAAATTTAAAGCTTAATTGTACCCCATTATACTCAAGACAGAAGAAACAATACAAATTCAATGACAAATTAAATGATTATCAAACGAATCTGCTTAAAAATTAAGCCTAAAGACATAATTAGATGTTTAATAGACCAATTTGATTTAATCAAGGGCCAAATTAAAATTTAATTATGTTTAAGAATTAATTTGGGTCCAATTGATTGATTTAATTAGGTGCAACGACTTAATTATACTTTAAATAGGTCAAGTTAATTTTATTAGGGGTTTAATTGGTAAAAAATTAAGTTTGGGAGCCCAATTTAGGCTTAATTGAGAAGATTGGAATTTTAAGAGACCAAATTTGATTTTTACCAAGTCAATTGATTGAAATCAGGGGTAAAATTGTAAGAAAATCAAAGTTTCTAAGTCAATTAAAGGCTAAAATAAAAACATTTACAACTAAGGACTATTTTGCAAAAGGCACTGAACTCTGGGACCAAAATGGCTAAAATCAGGGGTGAAATTGAAAAAATTTAAAAGTTTGATGATCATTTAAAGGTAAGATTGTATAAATTTGAGATCAAGGACCAAAATAAAAAAGGCACTGATATTTAGGGCTTAAATTGAAGTTCGTCAGTGGCAAAATTACATGACATTAGAAGATTATGGTCAATTAGGGGTGCAATTAAAATACATTGAAAGTTGGAGGACTAAATTGAACTTTGTCCAAAAATCAAAATTAAAACCCTACAAAATCCCAAAATGGCATTGTTTTGAACAATTAAAAAAAAAAAAGACCAGACGACGTGTTGTCTGGTGAGACTGTTCATTTTCTTCTTCAGAAAAGTTGCTCGAGAGGCTTACTTCCCAAGGCATTTAACGCTTTGTTTTTCATCAAATTGGACAAAACATCCACGCAAACGATCATCTGACATCTGACACACCCTAGTGTGGTCAGTTCTGGCCAACTGACACCACAGAGGTGATGTGAGTGCCCCAAAATGGCCAACCCGACCAACCATTCCTCTGCAACAAATCTTACAGCCTATGATGCCTAATTTGAACTAGTGGTTTGCATCCTTCTAGGTCGATCCAAGGGCTAAGATTTGGCATAAGTGGAGACCAAACATCCTTTCCTATAAATAGATTTGGATTTCATGGTTTGAAGGAGGTAAGAATGAGGTGCAAAAATTGAAAAAAGACAGCCTCTCCCTGGTGCTGGTATTGTCGTCTGCACAAATGCTACAATATATTAGGGTTCCTGACCCTGCTCGCTTACCCTTTCATTGGGCTGAATTGTTGCTTGAGTTTGAGCAAAAGTGGTGGCTCGATTGGACAAGCCTTCACTAAAGGTATTTCTTAGCAATGTGAGCCATCCTAACCTTTAAGGAGTCCAACTTTTCTTGAAAGTGGGCGTCATGATTAACATGTTCTTCATCTTTCATATTTCTTTGCAAGAGTTGGGTGTTGTAAATTCTACAAATCCAAGCTTTTCTGTAACATCCTAGTTAACGAAACAACATATCAAACATAATAACAGAACATAAATGGCATGGTAATTTTTTTTTATTTCTGAATTCAAATAGAAGTTGATGAAATTTCTACCGAAATTTCGACAGAGTTTCCCCTATAGTTAGACATACCAAGTTATTAACAATTACCTACTTTTCAAGGTTTTTATAACCACATAGGTTATTCATCTTAATTTCCTTTTTATATTATCTCGGCCTTAAAAACATTTAACATCACATAGACCATTCATCTTTCAGTATTAATATCACATACATTCTTAGGAGTATAATTCGAAACATGCGTCAGATCAAAGGATAGAATTATTAAATCAATCATGCATAATTATTTTAAGGCGTACATGTATGTGCACATATATATATTAAGTAGGGCAATTTAGTTTAAAAGATAACATGCATGGAAATTGTTTTGAAAAGTACTTAGTTATTGTTTTACATAAGACGTTTCGTCTAAGGACTTCATTATATGAGACATAAAAAGATAAACATTGTTACAAAATAAAGTTATTGTTTAAATTACAAAATATATTACATGCACAACAAAAGTTCCTTGAAGTCCTGGAGTCCATCTACCGTCTAGTTATTTGGTCCACCGATATTTGAAGGTCCTGCAATAAAATTAATTAAGCAAATTTTTGGATTATGATTATAGTTTTATCTTCTAAGGATAACAAGATTGAGAGTACTCATTATCTTATCAAGTATTATAGGAAATCCTCATGAATGATAGTTACATCTTTCATAACAATTACATAGCATATCTACATACGCCTAATCACAATTTATCTAATCATGCAAGATAAAATCAAGAATTTTACACAACTATGCTCAACAATCATTATAATATAATTCCTTTCCGAGTTCCTAGAGGGTCTTCGCTTTATGGGCCATTGCTCATTACGAAGGCAAACTCAAATTCATCAGTTTCCAAAGCTATGGAAAACAATACCAACATTGGTTTTCAGTCATTTTGAAAGCAAATCAAATTTATTGGTTTCCTCAACTTCAAAAACAATTCCAACATTGGCTTCCACCTATTACGAAAGCAAATCAAATTCAATGTTTCCCACAACTCCAGAAATCAATCCCTACATTAGCTTTCTCCAAATTCAATGGCTTCCGCGACTCTGAAAACAAATCCAACATTGGCTTCCGCTCATTAAGAAAGTAATCCAAATTCAATGGTTTTCGCATCTCCAGTTACAAATCCAACATTGGCTTCCGCTCATTGCAAAAGCAATTCAAAGTCAATGGTTTTCATGTCTCTAGAAACAAATCCAACATTAGCTTTTGCTCATTGTGAAAGCAATACAATTTCAATGGTTTTCGCATCTCCAGTTACAAATCCAACATTGGCTTCCGCTCATTGCAAAAGCAATTCAAAGTCAATGGTTTTCATGTCTCTAGAAACAAATCCAACATTAGCTTTTGCTCATTGTGAAAGCAATACAATTTCAATGGTTTCTGCATCTCCAGAAACAATTCCAACATTGGCTTCCACTCATTGTGAAAGCAAATCAAATTCTTCTTGAGCTCATATTATATTCATGAATCATCCATATTATTAACTTGTTTGTTATTCATCACAAGTCTCAAGGTTTTAGACATAACTTCATGATTTATGATCGATTTAAATTTGTTAATTTCTGATGACTTCGGAGATTTTTTTTGCATTAGTCTTTCAATCATTACAGAACATTTCAATTGCATCAATCTTACATCTCCAAAATTTTATCCATAACCTTTCAAATCCCCATTATTCATCAAGAATTTAGAATTTCAAATTTAACTAAGTTCATTATAGGCGAGAATTCACTTACCTGCTTCTCTGGTTGTGTGAGCTCCTCCAATAAATGACCCTGCACTTGGTGTTCCTCCTATACCATCCAAATATTTTTCGTCAGCATATACTTTAGTGAGTTTACATACTCATTGTGTATGCAAGAATCACCTCTATTAAATTTCATCTCAAACTCATTACATTCAAACAACATATGGTAAGTGCAGTAAAATAATTTTTAGTGTTTCTTTCCCCACTAGAGTTGTAGAACTCGGTTCCTTTCGGGGTTTAATTCTTTAGCTTCTAAGACACAAATACACAAATAGGATGAAGCGGGTCACCTAGTTCTACCTTTTATACACTCAAATTTGTCAAAATACAATGGTATGTGGGTCTGTCCTGTAATTTATAGCTTGACCTCTCCCTAGTGTTTTATCCATATTTAGAGTTTTATAATTAAAATAGAGAAATGCTTATTTCTTGTGAAACTTAAGATAATGACACACATCTTTCAGGAAGGAATTTATTCCAATTTCTCTCAGCTATAAGCCTAAAATTTCAGTTCAAGGTCTAGTTCACATGATGTCTAGAATTTTCTAATCTGACCTGTCTTCGGTGTCCTACCAATATCTAGAGTTCTATAGCTCTAATTTAGGGAATTCTAGTTCCATTTAAAATTTAACACCCAATTCTACAACATTCATGAGGGACAATTCTCCAGATTATACCTTTATCTAGGTCAATTCTTGGTCACAAGTTGACTAACAACCCAACCCAGATTTTCGGTTTGAATGTTCATCATATAAACCATCATTTTCATGCGTTTCTTTTCTTTCTTCAGTCACTATTATTACAAAATTCCATTTCCTCATCAACAATAACACATGGGATTATAATTTATTTAAAAGTTATGCTTCACATGAGTATGTTTAACTAAGATTTGTTCATGTGTCTAAATTTTCAGCACATCATAGTTTCTTGTAGGATTCTACATTATTATTTTAACATGTATACATAACTAGTATAAAAAATGTTTTCCCTTCATCTTGTGTTCATATTTGGCCAAAGGCTTGCAAGCCTTTTATTAGTTTCCTTGTTTTTTAATTTAGTTAAGAACATCATCAAGCCTTTCTCCTCCTCTCTTCCACATTTCATCCTCACCTTCAACTTACCCAGAAAAAATCCCCAAGAACTCTAATCTAAGAGCTAGTATTTTTACATAAAACTTCCCCATAACATTTTAAATTGCTCTAGGAAGGTTTTTGATTTGTCTTGGTTGTGTTTTCTGCTCTTTGAAACTTCTTCTCCCTCAAATATTTTAGCTTCTCTTCCTCTCTTCTATTGTCGCCGCCAACTCCTTATTCTTCTCCCTCACTTTGTTTTGTCTTTTTGGTGTCTAAATCTTCTCTCAACCTTCTTGTCTCCTCTCATATATTTGATTGCATGTGGTTTTCTTTGTTATTCTTGAGAGAAGGTATTGAAGAAATGAGTGACTCTTCTTCTTCTTTCTTTCTTTTTCTGCCACTAACTCCTCCTTTTCTTTTAGAGTTTTTTTTTTTATATATCTTACCAATTGTTCTTCTCTATTTACTTAATCTCGTGCAATGATTTTTAAGGGGTTTACATTTTTAGGGACCTATATTTCAACTTGTACATGTATGTGATGATTTATAAACAAATGTATGATTGTGATGTATATGCCAAAGTATATTGGATATGGATTAGCTTTTCCAAACTAATTCATGACTATCATAGCTCTTTGGGCAGGATTTTTAAGTCCAACTGGTTGTTGTAAAGGATCATTTGTCAAGTTCTTATCATAGTTGAATCCCAAAACATATTAGAGAGAAAGGTGGGTCGTGACTCTCTCATAGATAATAAAAGAGTTCATACATTAATTAAAATTTTCAAGATTCAAAAGCCATATACATCATTACTTATAAAAAAACATCTTCTCTATTATCTATGTTCTTGATAAAAGATGTGATGACACTTACATGTTTTTGATACTTCATAGCATCACTTTCGATCTACGTGGCTTGTTGTTGCAACCTTTTAGCATGACGAGCTACTTACTCAATTTGCTGTGTCATTTGTCTTATCTTATCATGGAACAAGGTATTATCAGCAACCAATACCTCGTTATTGGTTGTTAAAGCCTTATTGCTTCTCCCTAGCACTTGTATTATAGTCTCTAACTATGCTACTTTAGTCATTCCCTTTTGCAATTACTCTCTCTCGATATCAAGCTCGGCTATTTTGGAGTTAATTTGAACTCCAAAACTATCAATATAGTTTTAACATTCTTAATGCTCTTGCTTAGTCCTAAGTAATCCTTCTTCTATTGCGAGGTAATGGCTTTTTAACTTCTTCATCTCCTCTTGAATTTCCAGCTCAGATTATAATACCATGATTTGTCCCATTAAAGACTCAACTCTCTTGTGGCAGTCTCTTATATTAGACTCAATAGTATTTATCTTGTCTTCGGTTGACCTCTTGACTTTAGCCACCTCTTTTTCTATTATCACATACCTGTTTAATAGCACATCATTCTTATCTATTTGGTTTCTCAACTCATCTTGGATACCTTTGGCTATGTCTTCGGCTACTGATGCAACTATATTATTCAATAGTTTCACCCACATTTAGCTAGTGTTTTGCCTATTTTTTATATGTAAAATGCCTTGATATTCTTTGTTTTATGTTTTGAAGGCATTTTTGGATGAAAGATGTAAAAAGGAGTAAATTGGAGGTAATTGACAAATTTGACCTTCAGTCGATGTTTTGTGCAGAGCGTGAGTTCTAGAGGTCAAAATGAAGTGATTCTAGTGGAATTAAAAAGCTAACATCCATACCTTTTTGGACATCTAAGGCAAGAAAATAAAATAAGGAAGAGCATGGAAATCGTAGCTTTCAAAGTCAAATCTCGCAATCTGCCAGTGTTGACCTTTATCCATTTCGACTTAAATATATAGAGCTACAGAAGTCCAATTGATGCAAACTCAATTGTTTTAAATTCCTGACTCAAAGTTCTATCAACGCTACCAATTTTAGCAAAAAACAATGTCATATGAGGGAGATATAATTTTTCAAAGATGACAACTAAATTCTACCAGCAAACAGGTTTCGTGAAGAAACGAGTCCAAATTACGTTCCAAAGGATCTAAACCAATATCCAAGTTTTTATTTCAGCAATTTAGCTCCTCTAAGTCAAAGCTTAAAGCGGTATTGTTCATTTACGGTAGCGGTACTATTCAAAATAGATTTTTTTGGTGGAATTAGGTATCTGCCTTTTGTTTCCTGAAAGGAAATAAAGTTCTAAACAAGACTAGTTACACTAGCCCCACCCTATCGAGGCCAAATTCCATTGTTTTCTAGGGTTTTTAGGCAGTTTTAGCTTTCTAGCGTCGGATTTTCGTACAATTTGCATTGTTTTCGATCTCTTGTGTGGTTGGTTTCTTTTGAGTTTTCTTGGCGATTTATGCTTGTAACCTGTTCAACTAACCAGAATCAAGTGCAGGTGGATCTCGAAATAGAAAACACTTTACGCAGGTTACAAAATGAAGCTCGCATCAACACCATGGCTGTTGTAAGACAACAAACACCCAAGGGGCTTGATGCTCCTAACATGGAAAATCAGCCATTATGCATAAACATCGACAATAATGTAAACTTTGAGCTCAAATCTGGTTTTATACATTTGTTACCAACTTTTAATGGTCTTGTAGGAGAAGATCCTCATACTCATCTCAAGGAGTTCCATATGGTTTGCGTTGGCATGAAACCGAATGGAGTTGATGAAGAACAGGTTAAGTTGAAAGCTTTCCTTTTCTCTCTAAAAGGTGTAGCAAAGGCATGGCTTTTCTTTATTCTTCCATGTTCCATTGGAACTTGGCATGCCATGAATAAAATTTTCCTTGAGAAGTATTTCCCAGCATCTTGAGTTGCTAACATAAGGAAAGAAATATGTGGGATTCAACAATCTTATGGAGAGACACTTTCCGAGTATTGGGAAAGATTTGAGCAATTGTGTATTCAATGCCCTCATCATCAAATACTCGATCAGCTGCTCATTCAATATTTCTATGAAGGATTGATGCCTACTGACCGTAGTATCATTGATGCTGCAAGTAGAGGGGCATTGGTAGATAAGACACTCGAGGCTGCACGCCAATTGATCTCAAACATAGTAGCCACCTCGAAATAATTTGGCATGCGTGGAGACTTTGCAAACAAACGAGTAAATGAGGTAAATATTTCTAACCTTGAAAATAAAGTTAATGATCTTACTTCTCTTGTGCACTCTTTGGCTTGTGACAATGTACAACAGGTGAAAGTTTGTAGCATATGCTCCTTACAAGGACATGCTTCAGATATGTGCCCAACAATGCAAGAAGATTACATTGAACAAGCTAATGCAGTTGATAGAGCATTCAATGGATAACTTCAGCGTAAGTATGATCATTTTTCACACACATACAATCCTGGATGGAGAGATGATCCCAACCTGCGTTATGGGAACCAGTCTCAACAAGGTAATCAAGGCTGAAAGTTCCATCCCCATGGATTTCAATCCCAATAGAATTATCAAGCAAGACAACCCCCTCCACTCACAAACTCCAATGTTATGGGGTCGTCATCCAGTGATGATCTTCGTGAGATGATGAAAACTTTGGCTTCTAACACTGTGACCTTACAACAAAATGTCATGTCTTTTCAATAGGAAACAAGGTCAAGTATTCACAACTTGGAGAAGCAAATGAGGCGAGTAGCTTCAAGTGTGGGGAAATTGAAAGCACATATGAATGGAAAATTGCCCTCCCAAGCATTAAATCCAAAAGAGAATGTTAGTGCAATCATTCTGCGAAGTGGGAAAGAACTTGAAGAATAAAGGTCGAAACAAATTAAGATGAAGGAAGAAGAGGAGATAGAAACCGAATTGAATATAAAGAAGAAACATTCTCCTCCTTTATAAATTGAAACCATGACCAACACTTTAAAGGTAAGTCCTCACTTAATGAATTCCAGTTTTAAAATAATTCCACCATTTCCTGTGAGTTCTTTTAGGTCAAAAAAAGAGGACAAAGAAAAATAAATTTTAGAGATTTTCAAGAACGTAGAACTCAACATTCCTTTGCTTGATGCTATTAAGCAAATTCCTAAGTATGCCAAATTCTTGAAGGAGTTGTGTACTACTAAGAGAGCTTTCAAACTGAAAGGTCATGAAATGGTAAGTATGGGTGAAGTTGTATTTGTTGTTGTTCAAAAGAATATGCCTTTGAAGCAAAAAGATCCAGGTGCGTTTACTATCCCATGTGTTACTGGTAATGCTAGTTTCAAAAGGGCTTTGTGCAATTTAGGTGCATTCATTAGTGTTATGCCTAAACATGTTTATGATTCTTTTAGTCTTGAGCCTTTGAATAAAACTAGCATTGTAATATAACTTGCAGATTGATAGTTTGGTCATTCCATGTGACTTTTATATTCTTGATATGGAACATGATTCTTTTGATTCATCAAACAACACTCCTATATTATTTGGGAGACCATTTTTGAAAACTACCAATACAAAGATTGATTGTGGTAAAGATACTTTGTCTATGGAAGTAGGAGATGAAAAGATTGAATTTAATTTTCATGATGCAATGAAATATCCTTATAACAATGTTTATTCTATCACATGTTATGACCAAGTTGATAAGTATATGCAACAAGTTTTTGATTTTGATTATGAGGATGGATTAAGCATAGCTTTGAGCTATGTCTATAATTTTACTAAGAGGCACATATGTGTTCCCCAAAACGTGCACGAATCAACATTGGCTTTGCAAACTGTTCCCCATGGTAATGTCTTTATTGATTTAGTACTTTCACATAAAAAGCTTTTGCCATTTATTTTACAGGCCCCCGAGTTAGAATTGAAACCTTTGACCGATAATTTGAAGTATGTATTCATTGGCGACAATAATACACTTCCTGTTATCATAGCACAAGTTTGACAAATACGCAAGAGGAAAAACTTGTGAAGTTGTTGTGTGATCACAAGACGACTATTGGATGGACTTTAGCTGATATCAAGGGCATTAGTTCCTCAATGTGTATGCATCACATACTATTGGAGGACAATGTGAAACCAACAAGGAAAATGCAAAAGAGGTTGAACTTGCCTATGATGGAGGTAATGAAAACTAAAATTTTGAAACTGTTAGATGCAAAAGTCATTTATCCCATCACAGACAGTAAATAGGTGGCGCCAATCCATGTGGTGCCCAAAAAGACTAGAATCACGCTGGTGAAAAACATATGATGAGTTCATTTCTACTCGCATCTCAAGTGGATGGAGAATGTGTGTTGATTATAGAAAGCTAAATCTTGCTCCACGCAAAGATCATTTCACATTACCATTCATGGATCAAATGCTTGAACGCCTAGCAGGTAAGTCTTTTTATTGCTTTCTTGATTGATATAGTGGATACAATCAGATTGTTATTTATCCTGAGGATCAAGAAAAGACTACATTTACATGTCCATTTGGTACATATGCATATAAGAGAATGCTCTTTAGTCTCTGTAATGCACCTGCAACTTTTCAAAGATTGCATGATGAGTATTTTTTCTGACTATGTTGAAAGAATAATTGAGGTTTTCATGGATGATTTCACGGTGTATGATGATTCTTTTGATAAATATCTAGAAAATTTATCTTTGATTTTGAAAAGGTGCATTGAAACTAACCTTGTCTCAAAATATAAAAAGTGTTATTTTATGGTAGAACAAGGAATAGTTCTTGGGCATGTTGTGTCTTCATGTGGATTAGAGGTTGATAAAGCTAAAATAGACGTTATTTCATCATTGCCTTACCCCTCCTGCGTGAGGGAAATTCGTTCTTTTCTTGGCCATGCAAGTTTCTATCGAAACTTTATCAAAGATTTCTCGAAGATTACAGCACCCTTGTGCAAACTATTAGCCAAAGAAGTGGATTTTGTGTTTGATCAAGCATGTAAAGATGCCCATGATGAGCTTAAGAGACATGTCACATCTGCCCCAATCATCCAACCACCAAATTGGGATGAGCCTTTTGAGATAATGTGTGATGCAAGGGACTATATACAGTAGGGGCTGTCCTTGGGCAAAGAATAAAGAAGAATTTGCATGTTATCGCTTATGCTTCCCGCTTGTTGGACGAAGCACAATGCAATTACCATCAACTGAAAAGGAACTTTTTGTAGTGGTGTTTGCTCTTGAAAAATTCAGGTCATATCTACTTGGTACAAAAGTCATTGTTTTTACTGACCATGCAACTTTAAAGTATCTTTTGAAGAAAAAGGAGTCTAAACCAAGATTGATTAAGTGGATCTTGCTTTTATAAGAATTTGATCTTGAGATCAAAGACAAAAAAGGTGCCGAAAACCATGTGGCTGATCACTTGAGCCGACTAAGGACTGAGGATATACAAACCGAAACAATACGAGAGACATTCCCTAATGAGCAGTTGTATGTGTTACATTCCTCTACAAGACCAAGGTATGCTGAAACTATTTAGTCGCTAAAGAATTCCCTCTAGGTTTGTCTACATCCCAAAAAGACAAGTTACGAGCTGATATTAAATATTATTTTTTGGATACTCCTTATCTGTGGAAATTTTGTGTGGATCAAGTAGTTAGGAGATATATACCACAGGATGAATTTCATTCCATTCTTACTTTTTGTCATTCTCATTCTTGTGGTGAGCATTTTAAAGCAAAAAGAAAGGCCCACAAGGTACTTGAAAATGGATTTTATTGGCCTTCTATTTTTAAGCATGCACATCATTTTTGCAAATCATATGAAAATGCCAAAGAACAGGTAATATTATTCATAAGAATCAAATGCCTTTAACGAATATTCTTGTAAGTGAAATTTTTGATGTTTGGGGTATTGATTTTATGGTTCCATTTCCTTTTTCTTTTGGCAATCTTTATATCCTTCTTGCTGTTGATTATGTGTCCAAATGGATTGAGGTGAAAGCCACGTAAACTAGCGATGCTAAGGTTGTTTTAGATTTTGTCAGGACTCACATATTTAACAGGTTTGGAATCCCTAAAGCTATCATTAGTGATCATGGCACTCATTTTTGCAATCGTTCAATGGAAGCATTGTTACGCAAATATCATGTGACTTATCGGACTTCTACAGCGTACCATTCTCGAACGAATGGCCAAGCTGAAATTTCAAATCGAGAAATCAAGTCCATTTTGGAGAAGACAGTGTAACCTAACCGGCGAGATTGGAGTCTACGACTTGGTGATGCACTTTGGGCTTATCAGACTGCTTACAAATCACCTATAGGAATGTCACCTTATAAGATGATTTATAGAAAAGCATGTCATCTACCGATGGAGCTTGAACACAAAGCTTTTTGGGCCATTAAAAAATGTAACATGGATTATGATGCTACTAGGATTGCAAGAAAGTTGCAATTGCAAGAGTTGGAAGAGATTCGAAATGATGCTTATGAGAATGCAAGAATTTACAAAGAAAATATTAAGAGTCTCCATGACCGAATGATTACAAGAAAAGAGTTTAATGTTGGAGACAAAGTCCTTCTTTATCATTCGTGTTTGAAACTTTTTCCTGAAAAATTGCGCTCTTGTTGGATTGGATCCTTCGTTGTTTCTAATGTTTTTCTTTATGGTGCAATTGAAATTACAAGTTTAGAAACCAACAAAGTACTCAAGGTCAATGGGCATCGCTTGAAACCTTTCTATAAAGGTTGGACGATAGAACTCACCGCTTCTGCGAAGTTAGCTGAACCAATCTATGAAGAATGAGCATACAACATGTGAAGCCAATGACATAAAACAAAAGCGCTTACTGGGAGGCAACCTAGCACAAAACGAGAAAAAAAAAAGATTTGCTTTTTTTTTTCCCTTATCTTTTATTTTTTGCATTTTGCTTTATTTTTGGCATTATCCTATATTCATTTTCTTTTATTTCAACATTGAGGACAGTGTTGTGTTTTAAGTGTGGGGGTATTGGGAGAATGTTAGTTTTCTTATTTTGATTTTCTTTGTTGTTCCAAAAAAAAACAAATTTCTATGTTTGATCTTTTAAACTCCTATTGGTTTATCAGAATGTGAGTATTACATATGAGAATTAATTGAGATAGATGAAGATATAAATCAAATGAAGGAGTGTGCATGCAAGTTTTTAGGTTTAATTGGTTTAGGGATTGACTTTGAGAATATGCCATGTTGACTTTATAGTGTTATACCAATGCAAGCTTTGAGCCTTCAACATTATATTCTTTGATTGTGCATTCTTTCAATGATATGTATCTCTAGAACTTGCTTCATATCTTGTTGAGATTACATTCACATTACATATATACATGAAGATGATAAAGGCATTAGGAATTTTAACCATTTGAGCCAAAAGGCCAACCTAAAGCATATTATTCTTAGTGAGCCCCATTTGAGCTTTTTTATCTTTTCTTTGTTTTATCCATGTATTTATATGTTTTCCTTTTCCTCTAGCCAAGGATTAGTAGAGTATATACTTGTGATATCTCATGGAATTATGATTGGAAATTATGTGAAAAGAAAGAAGAAGTGATGCTTGATGAAAAGATGGGTAAAGTTGCCAAAGGTGAAAAACAAAAAAGAAAAGAAAAAGAAAAGAAAAGAAAAAGTGTTCCTTTATGTTCTTAAGATTTTATGTTGAGAGAGCTTGAAATCAAAAGAAGTTAAGCAATAGTATTTATCTTGTCTTCAGTTGACCTCTTGACTTTAGCCACCACGTTTTCTATTATCACATGCTTGTTTAATAACACATCATTCTTATCTATTTGGTTTCTCAACTTATTTTGGATACCTTTGGCTATGTCTTCGGCTACTGATGCAACCATATTATTCGATAGTTTCACCCACATTTAACTAGTGTTTTGCCTATATTTTATTTATAAAATGTCTTGATATTCTTTATTTTATGTTTTGAAGGTATTTTTGGATAAAAGATGAAAAAAGGAGTAAATTGGAGGTAATTGGCAGATTTGACCGTCAGTTGATGTTTTATGCAGAGCGTGAGTTCTAGATGTCAAAATAAAGTGATTCTAGTGGCATTAAAAAGCTAACATCCATATCTTTTTGGAAATCTAAGGCAAGAAAATAAAATAAGGAAGAGCATGAAAATCGCAGCCTTCAAAGTCAAATCTCACAATCTACCACTGTTGACCTTCATCCATTCCGACTTGAATATCTAGAGCTACAGAAATTCAATTGATGCAAACTCAATTTTATTGAATTCGTGACTCAAAGGCCTGTCAACGCTAACAAATTTCAGCAAAAAAATATGTCTTATGAGGGAGATATAATTTTTTAAAGATGACAACTGAATTCTGCCACCAAACAGGTTTCATGAAGAAACGAGTCCAAATTACGTTCTGAAGCATCTAAACCGATATCCAAGTTTTTATTTCAGCAATTTAGCTCCTCTAAGTTAAAGCTTGAAGATTTCATGCAAGGCTATTTCTTCTTTTTTAGGAAAATAGTTATTGAAGTACTTAAATGTAAACTGCCTACTTAAGGGAGGATTATTTGGTAAAATAGAGACTAGGGTTTCCTAGGATATAAAAAGAATGAGAGAAGAGAAGGGGGTCAGCCAGCCAAGAAGAGAAAAATGCCCCCTTCCTCTAAGAAACTAGAAATCATGCATTCTTCCTTTTTTTATTAGTTTTTCAACAAACATGCAAGGCTAAACATTTTTTCTTAGTTGCAAGGACATGGAAACTTTCGGATTTCAAGAACTGTAAGATTTATTTTACCTTTTATTTTCAGTTTATATGATGAATATGTTTGTTCTCTTATGCTTATTTTTCTTATGTTTGTTTATTTTAATTGTTAGAGCGGACTCTAAGTTATTATTGTAGACAATCTATTGCTAAGTTTGATATCAAAACCGGAGCTGTGCTATATGAACTTGTGAAGCAACTGAGTTTAATAATTATGACGGATATACGTTATTAATCTCAGGGAGAACATTCAATCAAATCAAACATAGACTGCTGACAATTATGTTTTCTTGATTAATCAACTTATCTAGTTCTTAAGGCTGCCATTGAATTAAATTACTAGTGCGGACATTGTGGTTGTTTGATAGTTAGGGTTAGTTATACGGCGAATCCGTTAACTAACCAATGTGAAGAAGTGATAAATATTCAAAATATAAATTGATGTTTCGTTTCTATGATCAGTTCTGATTTCTGTAGGTGGATGTGTACTTGCGAGCAAGGTTTGTTCTCTTGATAATTTTTTGATTTTATTTAATTTTGCTTGATAGTTTTCTATTTTCTTTTGCTTTAGCCTAGATAACATCCAAACCTCCCTAAATTGCATATCATCTAACATAAAAATCTGACTTGAACCTTTCTCGTGGGATCGACCCCTTACTTTCTCTATATTATCTTGTGTGTTATATTTTAAGGTAGGATAATTAATTTGTGCGACCGCGACATCGCAACAGCTACCACAACCTTCTTCTTCCAGTCTTTCACTACCTCGTGATTGCTTTTTAAAGCCTCTGGTTGTTCATCTTTCTTTTTCAACTATTGGTTTAAGTAATTCCTCATTTTATCTTCCTCAATTAATTGTTTTTCCAGGAGTTGTTGCTACCCTTTGTTATGGCAGAGATCAATTCTGCACTTCTCTACTTGCTTTCTTAACTCCTCCTTAATATCAATCCTTTTTCTTTTCAGTAGCTTTACTTTCTACTCTGAATTTTTAAACATCCGAGAAGGCCCTTCATTTCTCTAAATTGCGTAGTTTTGACTAAATAAAGATTCAACTCCACTTCTTTCTTCTTTATTTACTAGTAGAAGCTTTTCTCAGTCTTGTTTAATACGTTCCATTTCTTTTAGGGATCACTGATTTCTGCACAGATTAGTGAAATCTGCTAAACTTAGAGTTTTTGGTACATACTATGTTCCACCTAGTTGTCTCGTTACAAGCGCAAGCGCATAAATAATGTATCTAATTACACCAATCAGAGGAACCCATATCCTACTACCACAGCTCATTATACAAACTGCATCGTTCATCCATGATGGTTTCCATTTGAAGTTGTTTTGTGGTACTGTGACATATTTCTCCACCCATGCTTCCTCGTTCAGGTTCTTCCAAGTTTCATCTATAATAATTTTTAATGGTCGAAGATTAAACCACAAAAAATTATTAAAGATATTTCTTGGTGTTTTGATATGACTGATGATCCACAGGTGCATCATTGGAACACAACATCTTATAGCTCATTTTCCATGCATCCTACAATGGTTGATTGATAGCATGGTTTTAGCCAAAATTGTAACAGAAGGGTTGATTCGATTACACTCATACTTCATAAAGGTATTCGTGGCTTCTAAACTAATGACTCCAATTTCATATGGGAATAGAACTAACCCAAGTATAGCAAAGGCCACCAGCTTGTACCGTTCATCTCCTAACTTGCCTTCCTCAACATTTTTTTTCATTTGAGCTTCAATGATTTTCCACTTGAATCCTCCATTAGCTACTCCACACCGGTTGATTTTTCCTAAGCATAATAACTTGACTACTTTTGAAGTTGTATCTTCAAATTTTCTTCTAATATAGATCTTATGGCTATTATTTGGGAAATCTAGAATCCACTACCAAAAAATTGACAAATACAAATGGAAACACTGACATAATGTTTATGTTGGTAAATTACAGTAAATTTTACAAATATATTATTCTCTCGCTATATCCATCGGTAAACACCGATGGAAATATTCCTTTGGTATATACCGAGGAAAATACAATGGAAAAACAAGGAATTAAAACAAAGTAAAAAAGTACAATGACGTGTCATTTATATCAACCAATTAATACTTTTGGTAAAATCTGTCTATAAACTTATTGGTAAACTATTAACTTCTCCCTTACATTGTTCATTATGTCAATTACAAAGGGTATCACCGACAAAGCTCTAGAACTATTCACTTTTCAATTATATTATTAATTAGTGTTCTTTACAGATGAAATCACTGACAGATTGAAAAGTCACTGATGATATTTGGGGGTTTTTGAAAAATTTTTATTAAATTAAAAATTTTAATTAAATATTACAGACGGAATCACCGACGGATTGAAAAGTCATCAGTGATATTTAGGGGGTTTCTGAAAATTTTTAATTAAATTGAATATTTTAATTAAATATTACAGACAAAATCACTGATAGAATACTTAAAACTATTAATATTTAGTTATCCGTCAGTAAAATGCCCCAATAAAATATTAGAATCCCTCATTTCATAACAAATGCGCCTCTTCTTCTTCTTCTTTGTCATCCCTTTATGTAAAAAACATCAACGTCGCTTTCTTTCTTTCTCTTCTCTCTTCAACTACTTTTTTTTTATTTTCTCCTCCACGCGCATGTATGTTTTCTCCTCTCCTCTTCTCTTCTCTTCTTAGTTTTTTTTTTAATTAACATACTTTATAAATTTGTTTTTTCTTTTCTCTTCTTAACTTCACTCGTAATTACATTAAGGTAAGATTTTTCTTTTTTCTTCTCTTTTTTTGTGTTTGTTTTGCATTATATTTTTTTTATTTTAAAAAACAATTGTTCTTAATAATTGTATAAATGTTGTTGTAGGATTTTTTTCATATGAGATCAATTTTGTTGGATTTTAGTTGGATTTATTTTTATCAATTTTGTTGTTCAATTTCAATTAAATTATTTTATTTGTTGCTGGATTATGGGTTATGAAATAGGTTTTCTAGGTTAGGTGGAAATTATTTTTAGTTGATTTATTTATTTGTTGCAAATTTGCTTAACTTTATTTTGTTCTTCTTTTTTCCAAGCATCTCAGTTCATGAGTATTATGGAGTGTTGATTTATATTAATTTAATTATTTTCTACTTCTATTAAATAGATTTCTTGAAAATGTTTTTAAATAATTATTAACGGTGTCACACCCGGATGTCGAGGCGACTCGTTTAAAAATTAAAATCTCATGGAAAAAGAACAGATTTTTAACATTTAACTTGTCAACAAAGATTCTATGGTACGAGATTGGTTACGTGAAAGGAAAGATACTATCACCCTTTAAGCATTCTACCTGAGGCAAGCTGCATTGCTGGTTTTGTCTTAAATTGCTAAGAGTTTGTCTTTGTTCTATTTTTTAGGTCATCCTATAATATTCTTGACTCTAGCGCCGGTGAATATTCACCTATGAATATTTTGAACTCTAGCGTTTGTAAATATTGTGCAATCCATAAAAGTATGATATTCCTGAATCTGATGTCAGTGATTAAATACATAAAATTCTGTATTAAAAGAAACGACAACTATTCTTTTTTTTCCTTTTTTATTTTTTTTATCATTTATGTAGCCCGGTCTTAAAACTAAAAAAAAATAAGATCGGGTCACTAGTTTGCCTGGCTACTATTGCACGCATGTGTGATTGGTTCGCGGATGCATGCAACAATAACCAGTTAATTATTTTAGCAAGGAAACTTACCTAGGCATACGGCTGTTGGAGGCATCGCTGTTTGCTGTTATTACGCTGTTTGGAAGACAAAGACGAAGACGATGATGATGGAGGGTGGCCGATCGACTGCTACTGTTTTCCCCTATGTTTATGTTTTTCTTCGTCTTCCCTATTCTTTCTTTCTTTTCTTTTTGGTTCTGTCTTCTGGTTCCATCTCTCTCAACTGGTCTCGTTACTTCTAGTGCTGAGGAGGGATGTCTGCAACCATGGCTAAGGAGAGACAACTGTTATGGCTTGCCACCTGCGCAGTACAGAGAAGGTCGCTCGTTGGAGGCGCAAATTGCTGCTATTCATGGCCGCTGAAGATGAGTAGCTGGCCCGAGAGAGAGGACGGGGCTGCTAGAACCGAGTGGCCAAGGAAGGTCTTGCTCTATGCTGAAACTACTTACTGTTGGGGCTGCTAGAATGTTAAAGCTTTCGACCACAGAAGACAGGTCATTGCTTGGGTTGAGAGAGTAGCCAAGACGACACTGCTGTTGTGGCTGGAAGAAGCAGGTGCTCGGCTGGGGAGGGAATTTAACCAATGCTACCCCCGGCTAAGAAGTTGATCCTACAGCTGTCGATGGCCGGAGAAGAAGGTGCCGCTTTTTCTGCTGGAAGAAAGATCTTCTGCCACTGTTACGGTGTTGATGAAGACAGCACTGTTGTTGTTGGGAAGGGAAGATTGCTGCTGATTTTGGCTGGGACGATGAAGACTCCATTGTTACCGTTACATGGAAGTGAACACGTCCTATTGCTGCTACCGAGGGGTGCCGTTGTCCTGAGTTCGGACTGTGGAGAGGGAAGGCTGCTGGTGCAAGGGCTGGCGAGAAGAATTTTTAAACATTGCTTCAATTGAGACTGGGACAGTCCACTGCTGCCATGCTGCTCCTGCTAATGTTGCTCCAGTGTTGTCATCTCATTCATTGCCGAAACAGGAGACCACGATGGGGCAGCTGAAGACCTTGTTGATGTAGCTCTCGTCCACCATGCTGGTGCAGAGCTGCTGCTGGAGGATGATCTTTCACTTATGTCACTGCTGTTGGGATATTGCCACTTATGTGGCAACAGCCCTACTCTAGGAGAGGGTTGCCATTGTCAAGAGCCTGCAGCTGAAGTTGCACCAACCATGTGCACCCATCCAAGATGTCAAAAGTTGGCACCAACCATTGACTATTGGCAGCCACCATTGTTGACAAAAGAACAAGTGGAGCAACACTACGGATGCGTATAAAAGAGGCATGATTTTAGAGAGCAATGAGATAGAGAGTAGAGAAGAGAACGTAAGAGAGCAAGAGAGAAAGTGAGGGGCTGCCAAGGGCAGCAGCCTTGCTACCTTGTGCAGCAGTGTGAGAGCAATGGGAGTAGAGTTTGAGTGAAGTGATCCTCCTTCTCTATGTGTGTTGTAACCCTTTCTCTATCTGTCTCTAATAATATTGACTTCTCCCGTGGATGTAGGTAATTTACCGAACCACGTTAAATATCGTGTCCCAGTGTGCTTAGCCTCCAATTAGGCAACTATCAGTACACCACCGGTCCGCGCATAGGGGAGACGGAATCCCCCACAACTGCTGCGTGCTGGTGCAGACGGTTGAGAAGGAGGAAATCCCCTGCTGGCGAAGAGACAAACTCTGTTATGGTTGAGGCTGGCGTTATGTTGTTCTTCTCAGTATGGGTTAAGAGGATGAGTTGAGGGAGGCCCGCCTTCTGGGATTCCAAGAAAAAACAAGATGGTGAAGATGATCGAGATCTGGAGGCTAGGGAAGAAAAGAGAAAAAGGAAAGGCCTAAGGGGGAGAGACCGAGACCGGAGAAGAAAAGCCAAAAAGGCTGAAGGGGGCGGCGACTGGTATAGGATTCGTCGCCACCTTTGTTTTCTTTTTTTTGTTTTAGTGAAGTGTTTTTTTTTACCTTTTTTTCCTTCTTTTGGGGTTTTTTTTTTAGCTCCCCCCTCCTCCTTTGTGCATACACTAAGATCTGTATCTATAGAGCAAGAGTCCCTTCGTGTGTGAGAAACAAAGTTTCAATCAAACTCATTCTCTTCTTTGAAGTTTAGAATTTGATTAAGAATCGAATTTGAAAGTGAATAACTATCATTATCTTAAAGATAGAGATTGTCTTGAAGATAAGAAATAGATTTACTACAAAAGTCATTGTATACGGTATTGTGTCGATTATATGGCAAAATTATATACGGTATTTTATCATTGGGAAATACCGATGGAATGAAGCGAACAAATTTTTTTTGGCGTGCTTTTCCCGTCAGTAAATCCATCAGTAATTTTATTACCGACATACCAAAAATTACCGACAAGAGTTTTACCAGCAGAACATTTCTGTTCGTGAGCCTATTGCTAAATTTATTACTAATGGAATGAGAGAATAAATACTGATGAAAAATTTCGTTGGTATTTCTAAGAATTCAAGTAGTGATCCTTTCATACTCTTCTAAGGTAGGTGTCATTTCGATGTTCTCAAAAATAAAACACTTGTAATTGGGATCCTAAAAATTTAATAAAGCTTTCACAACTGTTGCTTCTATTGAAAGCCTCATTAGCTGTGTAATCTTCTCATATCGCCTCTCAAAGAGGGTCTCATCGATGTACTCCATAATAAGTAGCAATTTCTCCAAATCATTTACCACGTGATTTGTCTTAGTAATGTGTGGCAATCCACGGGCATCAATTCTTGGACAGTTTCCCTCAACCACTTGTGTCAACTTGGATTTTTACATTAATTCTAGTCTTAAAAGGATCTCAGATCTGTCTAGTGACGGTCTTTGTAGAGACAGTATAGGGGCATTATGAGGAATGGCTAAAGTATGCATGCCCACCATTACCAAGTAAGCACTCGGATATGAGTTCGAATTTTCACACACCTGAACCTTGACCGATAGTCATAGGCAGATTGTTAATTCTCCACCTAATTTAGAAGTTTTGTTTGTACTTTTAAAATTAAAGCAAGTGATGTGTGAGGTATTAGTCCATATCCAATATACAAATACATGGGCCATATGTACAAAAGAATGCATCTTGATAATAAAAATGATGGACAAAAACAATAAAATTTAAAGTATAAAAAGAATAAAAATGAACAGACTAACAAAAAAAAAACATAACAATCAAACAAACAAAGCTTAGTACGTGGGGTCCCTAGTGGAGTCGTCATTCTATCACACGTATGCAACGTCGCGGTGATCATCCTTCCGTGTCAGGGTTATCAGGGTTGGTTATGGTGGATGTGAGTAGAAATGATAAAAAAATCTTATCTTTTATCAATAACAAAAAGGGAAAAGGGATTGGTTATGCAAGGGGAAGGCGTATCACCCTCAATACACCTTACCTAGTATTATGGTTACTAGAAAACCTAATGGTCTATGAGAGTTTGGATAAAGGGATTGGTTATGCAAGGGGAAGACGTATCACCCTCAATGCACCTTACCTATAGTAAGCTGCTTTGTGGTTTGTTTTAAATTGTGTTTCTATTCGTTAGTCTATCTAAGGTTTGAAAAAAGTTCTTCTTAGTATGGAGATCCTTATCTCATCAATTTTCTTAGTAAGGAGATCCCTATCTAAGGTTCAACCATTTTTTTTAGTTATGATTTCCTTGAATTTGATGAATTTATTTTTTCTTTTTTGGATACATACAATAGCCGGTTAAAGGAGAGATACGAGGGCGATTCTTCGACTCATTTGGATCTCGATCTGGATTTGTGGTTGGAGGTAGAATCGTCCTATGGACTAGATAAAAATTGGTTATATGGGCTCTCTAACACTACAGCTAAGAACTTGCAGACGTTCCGTAGTGTTTTGATCGTTGGATTCTCACAATCAATTCTGAGCACTCCGGAGTTTGCGACGATGTTAGACCAACGAGTACAGGCTTGGATGATCCTTCTTAATGACAAATATAAACAACTCAATGCTGATTATAAAGAATTTTGCCGATTGATAATAGAGATGAGATCATAGAAGGGTGGTACATATGCAACCCTTAATAGGATCATAGTCCTAGTGACCACCAGCCTCCTCCTCCTCCTCCAGCCCTGCATCTATTTTAGATTTATTGTATTTGAACGTACAAATATTGAAATTTGTAATAAATATTTTATTTATTTAATTTTTTATTTAATTTTTTAATTATTTTTTTACTTCTGTTTAATATATCTTTTTAAAAAATATATATTTTTAAAATACTATTGACGGGGTTTCTGATGGAACAACTCTGTCGGTATATTCCAAATAGAGTTAGAAAAGAATTACTATAAATGTCACTGGTACTGTTAATTTACTAACAAAATTATAGATCTATGTCGGTGATATATTATATTTACCGATGGATATATCGATAGAAAAATAAAAACATTAATGACATTCCATATAGTTTTTTTTTAATAGGTGATATATTATATAAATGACAAAAACAATATTAATTCCCAACACTACATACCGATTCACACCATTCTATTTTTATCACTAAAAAGAAATACTAAAGATATCGTGTCGTTGGGATTTATTTAATGGTGTGCAATCTTGAACGAATATATTCACTCATTTTCTAAAATATATTTTTTAGATGTATAATGATAATAAATTAATAATTTACTCTATCATCAGAGAGATGTCGCTATTATTTAAATCCAGTTTTGATTGCTAGGTGTAACAATATGGGGTAACTATAAAAATGTCCCATATATATATATATATATATATATATATATAAAATACTTTTAAACATGCATAAAAAATTACCTTTGCTTTATCTAGCGGGTAATATGATATTTAGATTTCGTATACTCTTGAATAATTAATATATAAGAGATTGATGGATCTATAACTTACAAGAGAAGATATGATAAATAAATAAAAATTGTTTTATTATAAAATAATGTACAAAACATAATGTAAAACAAAATATAAAAACTTCAATTTTATTTTTGATATGTATTATCACCAAACTTTCAATGTTTAAAATATAATTATTTAATATTAATTAACTTTAAAATTACAATTTCTTTGCTCATTAAAAAAATAACAAGGACAACATATAGTTTCTCATTTTTGGTAGAAAATTACCCAAACTTTAATTTCAGAGATTGTTTTACCCCAAGTATTCTCATCAAAATTAAGAAAGTTTCTTTACTTTTGGAAAGTTCACTGTTTGGCCCAAATAACCAACCAAAACCAAGGAACTCTATTCAAAATTAATCCACCCTTAACGGCTAGTTTCCCTGCAAACGTGTGAATCCGTGCGCTCGTGTTTAGGCTCTAACGGTCAAATTCTCTCACTTTATAAACCCTATCTACTTTGTCAAAAAATCTGTTTCTTATTTTGTTCTTCTTGCTTTGCATTTTTTCTCCCATTCTCTTCTCTCCTCTCCTCTCAGATTCTTTGTCACATTCAAATGGAAACCCCATCTTCAACAAAAAGAGTCACAAGATCACAAGCTCTTGCTGCTCTTACCAACACCACCACCAACAATATTCCTCTTTCAAGTGAGTGATTCGATTCTTTCTTAATCTTTTTCTCAAGATATCACAGATTGAGAAAAAATGAGTTTTGCATTATATCTTGGATTGATAATGATTAGGATTCTGCAGTTTCTTGATTTGTTTCATAAGATTTCTCGTTTTGTTGATTGCATTTTCAGGGGCCAAGATTGAAGATTCTTCTGATAAGGGTGAAACAAAATCTAGAAGGAATGCGAAACAACAACTACGAGATAGGTCTGCACTTATTGATATAACAAATGATTCGCCTATCGTTGGGCTTGCAATGGAAAGTTTAGAGACTCCATCATCAACATTACGCAATCAAAAGAGCAGTAGAGCCAAGAACAACATCCCCCATACACCCGGATCTGGAGAGGCATTGCTTAGGGGTCAAGTGAAAACCCTCTTGCATAAAGTTGAAGAAGAGGCAGAGCTCTCAAAACTTTCATTGGTGAGCCGTCCTTTTCTGAATCTTTAAGGATTTATTGATTCGCCAATAGAACTTCTTGCACTCAAATACGCCTCAAGTCCTTAATCTTTCTGGAGATGACATTGCCTTGGCTTCTGTTACTCGTTTGCTGGTTATTGAAGACCAATTGAAGATTTGTCAGCCAATGATCCTGGCAGACTTTTCGTTCAAAAAAACTGAAAAAAAAATTGAGTAATTTTTTTGTTCTTGTTGAGTTTATGCAAATTGCAAAACAGTATATGGGGTTCTGGATAATCTAGAATTTGATAAACTATTGTTTTAATTTTCGTATGGTCTTATTACATCTGTTTTTGTTAATTTTCTCAATTGAAAATATTAATTTTAACATGTTGTTGATACATGGCAGGGCGTAAGTGAGATCTTTGAAGTGGAGAAACAAGACTGTCTTGAATCTCAAAAGACTCTGACAAGGTCATTAATGCTGGATTTCTCAGAGAAATCTGAAGGTTCTGATTCATTGGAATGCTCTTCTGAACTTACTTTCCAAGGAGATAGCTGCGGAGTGATGGTAAGTGAAAGCAAAGACAAGTCATCAATGACAGAAGATGACAATGCCTCAATTTGGTCCATTCAGGTCAATGCAAGTACTCATGATGAAGATGAGGAAGAAGTAATAATTGAAGGAGAGGAAGAAGAGTATTTTTGTTACCATAATGATGAATATGAGGAGGTAGAAGAAGAAGAAGAAGGGGAGCAGGCTGATGACGGAGGGTTGCTTGATGAACTTTGTGAAGGAATTAGCAAGATAAGTGTGACAGTGAAATCAATGGCTAAATTTGAAGGAAAGCACACAAGATTTGTGTACAACAGTGATGATGAGATTGTTGAGGAAGTAGACTGTGGAGATATGGATTCAGACTGTGGAGATATGCCAACTCCAAAAGGGCTTCATCTACGCTTTCATTCAGACGAGGAATGAGTGATTCTTTGATCTTATCAGTTGGTTTTTGTTCTTGGATGGATGTCTTTCTCGACACCAATTTGGAGGATTATCCTTTGCTTTGTTTTCATTTTTTGTTTAGCATTCTGTGAAGCAAAGTTTGATGAAATAATATCAATCTTTTCCTATTCTTGAGTTTGGGTTGTGTGACTATAAAATTAAGTCTATCCGAGGAGCTTTTATTCGGTAAAATTCAATATTAAACCATAAAAATTTCATTCTAAATGATGACCCCATATGGACTTGGTAATTTATTTTTTTTATTTTATTATATAACAAAAAATACAAAAAAAATATCAATAAAAATTTATAAATGAGATAGACATGAAGAAAAAAAATTAAAAAAAAAATAGCTAAAAAAAAGAGTTTAACGGCTATTCTTGAGTTTGAGTTGTGAGACTAATAAGTCTATTTGAGGAGTTTTTATTTCATAAAATTTAATATTAAATCATAAAATTTAATAAAAATTTCATATTAAATAATGACAACCCGATATAAACTTGATAATTTATTTTTTTTATTTTATTATATAATAAAAAAATACAAAAAAATATCAATAAAAATTTATAAATGATAGATAGACATGGAGAAAAAAAATTAAAATAAAAAAAATAATTGGCTAAGAAAAAAAAATTCAACCTAAGCTGCCGAAGGGTGCCTGCCCAGTCCCCAGTGCTTCAATTAACTGAGCTTAATATATTAATTATTGTACTTTGTTCTCAAACTCTTGACCTCATGTTACTTCTACGTATTAACTTACTAAGCTACGACACTAACCAAATAATTAGAAAAATATTAACTTGTTTTTTTAATTGATTGCGTTTTCACTAAGGCTTAATTAATTTTTTTAATATAAAAAATAATATTTAACTCATTATAAATTTTTTAGCATTATCATGAAACTCGATATAACTATTAAGACTTTAAAAATCATGATCCAATTTATTTACTTAGTGTAGGTTTTAAATTAAATAATGTGAGGATTGTCTCATATGATCTTATTTACTTAGTAGGTGTAAAGAAAGAAAGAGTTCTAAGAATGTAACCAAATAATTAAAAAAATATTAACTTTTTTTATGAATTGATTGCGTTTTTGCTATGGCTTGAATTAATTTTTTTAACATAAAAAAGTAATATCTAACCCATCAAAAATTTATTGGCATTATCACGAAACTCGATACAATTATAAAGACTTTAAAAATCTTGATCCAATTATTTGCTTAGCCTAGGTTTTAAATTAAATAATATGAGAATTAGCTCGCGTGATCTTGTTTTTTTAGTAGGTGTAAAGAAAAAAAAATCAATCCTAATGAAATGAAAGATAAGATTTAATAAAAACATCATATTAAACTATGCAATTGGGGAAAAAAAAGATAGAAAAATGGAAGAGATTAAAAACCAAAAGGAATTAAAAAGCACATATAAATGGATAAAATTGGAGAGAAAAAATATCAAATCAAAAAAAGTGCAAAAACCTTTTATTATATGATAAAAATACAAAATTGATTTACTATCAACTTAATATTAAATAATAAAATTAAATAAAAATGATATTAAAAGGTAGAATTGAAAAAAATTAAAAAAATAACTAAAAGATCTTAATAAAATAAAAACTAAATGATAAAATTGAAAAAAATAAAAAACCTCAAAAGATCAAAAACAAAGGGAGGGTAAAAAACCTAAATAGGTGAATGATAAAATTAAATAAAAATTATATTAAAGAATGGAGTTCAAAACATTAAAAAGAAAAAAAGAAGCCAAAAATTCTAAATGAAATAAAAACCTCATGTTAAAAAGGCTAAAAAACCTAAATGGCCAATAAAAAAAGACATGAGACAATTTTATTTTTTATTTTTTTTTGCTTCAATTGCAACTCGAACACATAACACATCTGCAATCCACTGGTGTTGTCAACTTCTAGCAGCAGCTGTTCATCAGAATACTGTTTTCAACTAATTGACGACCAACCAAGGAAATAATGGTGTTGTGCAAGTGAAAGCAAGGACAGGTCCTCAACTATAGAGATTTTTTGAGGAAAAAAATGTGATCAAAATTAAATGCGGACTTCTAACATTATTAATGTACAGAACAATTTCTCGTTTGTTTAATAATCAATGTGCACTTTTATCCATAATGAAAATCAAGTGTGATGAGCTTTCGTGATGAAGTTTAGCAAGATAAGTAAGATTGAAGGAAAAGGAGAGCTTCAAGATATATTTTCTTGTCCCAGAGGTCGATCTTGAAGCTTCTGAAGCACTAATAAGGTATCAATAAGATCAGAGAAGAAAAGGCGAGTCCGGGCCTTATTTCCGGCGCGATCTCTTTCGCCTTCGGCTGGCTTTTTCTTAGCCAGGAGACTTTTCCACATCTTCAGAAAGAGGTCGCATCACTGGATCTTCTTCTTCACTAAGCTTGTCAGGAGTGAGACAGTGCTTTAATCTCATTGCTGATCGAGGTGCCTCCAAACTCTCATTCTACTGTACCATTGACCTACGATAACAAACTCAAGGTGGTTACTACAGGAGCTTTAAGTTGCTCAAGGAGCGAACTGGGGGATTTGGAGGAGATTCTTCTCGTAATAGATGTTTTTCAAATTATTATTTTTTGGATATATATTAAAATATTTTTTAAAATTTATTTTTAACATAAAACATCAAAACAATAAAAAATAATATAAAACAATTATTTCTTTTATTAAAAGACCTTTTTGGAATGAAGGGTAAATTTGACACATAATAGCAATAATTTTTTTCTACCATTGAAAGTTTGTCAAAATTATTCACAATTATTTACTAAAAAAACCCTTAATTTGTTTAATTCTATGACTCAATAAAGGAAGTGGTGTCTCGATATATCTTGTGTTCCACGTGTCTCAGTTAAAGAAACACATGGGCAAACAAGGTGACTAAGTTGTCTCTCTACCTCAATTTCAACAAGCTTCCACCCTGCAACCCCAAGCTATTTTGGATCGCAGAATGAAGAGAAGTAGTCATGCAGCAACCCAGGTCTTCATACATTGGAAGGACCAATCTCTATCAAATGCCATCTAGGAATTCATGGATAAAATTGCACTCAGGTTCCTTAACTTCCCTTGAGGACAAGGGTGAATTGAAGAGGGGGGAATTGTCAAGGTTGAGAAAGGAGGGAACAAATTGCTTATATGGGATTTTTAAGAAAAGATGATCGTTAATAAAACGCAGAGTTTGATTGCTAAACAATGTGTCTCACTCAGAGTTGATATGCGCCATTTAGTTTAGTATAGGTGGTGTACTGGTATAGCATTAAGCTTATTTTGACTGAGTTATTAATATTCGGATATAAATTAATATTAATATAAAATAGAGTTAAGATAGACAAAAAAAAAAAAAAACTTTAAACTCGGCCAATCAAAAATACTTTAATTATCAGCTAAAAAAGAATAAAAAAAAATCATATTTTCATACAATATCTTAATGGAATTCTGTATTATGATCAATAAATTCAGTTTAATTCTATATTTACACATATCAAAATACGAATAATAAGCTAATTCAGTTCATAGATATGTCTGTTATATATGCAGACTAATTTCTGTAACAGAAGGGGGAAAA
>Ga0325411_1000393_pt1 | contig 45460 bp, 19 predicted proteins | sample PopdelMetagenome_13_FD_206181 | JGI IMG/M metagenome (GOLD analysis project Ga0325411, IMG submission 206181) | Populus deltoides microbial communities from Bellville, Georgia, United States - Xylem-PdIQD-R4 | ecosystem: Host-associated > Plants > Phyllosphere > Stem > Wood/Secondary xylem...
ACGGGCACTGCAAAACATGCACGGTTACGTTGAAATTTGTCCCCCCCCCCCCTTAGTCTACTCCTTCACTGCCATGTAGAATTCGATGCTTTGTGTGTTTTGACCAGCCTCGTCCTCTTTTTGCAACAAATTTATATCAACTTCTTTGTGACGGTTGCTTTTATGTTTTAAATTCATATTTTTCAAAAAAAATAATTGTGTTTTTATTTTAAATTAATATTTTTAATTATTTTAATACATTTATTTCAAAAATAATTTTTAAAAAATAAAAAAATATTTTAAAAAACAATCACAACTATACTCAAATTAAATCCTTTAGCTATCAAACCAACCAGCCCTTTATAGCTTTCGTTTTCCTTTTCAAGGTTTGCCATATTCCAATTCCACCAGGCCTCACAAATACAAAGCCCAAAGAACAACATTTGTTGAGATCTTGAATGGATCCATAGATCCAATAAATTTCTAATATAATCTCTTAATTACTGTGATTTGACTTAATTTGAACATCAACATATAAATTTAAAGGGAAAAACAAGCCTAGAGGAAATTATAACTTCACTTGCATGCCAAAACAATCAGTATTAGTTGATGACTTGATGTCAATTGTTTACTAACAATTAAACTCAGGTCAACTATTTAATTCACTCTAAATTGTTTAGCATCATAATCCAATTGTGTTTTTGAATTTTTTTTAAATTTAGTTTTTATTTTTTATGTAATTTTAAATTGTTTTAATATGTTGGTGTTAAAAATAAATTTTAAAAAAAAATATTAATTTGATATATTTAATAAAAAAACACTAAAAAAATATTTAATAACAATAAACAATAAATACAAGCGTTATCAGGATTTTTTATTCGGTGATGATTATTTATAAAAACAACAAGCATGATAAGTAAAAATAGGATTATGATTTCAATATTTTTAATTTAAAAGTCAACATGGTATGAGCTTGAAGCAATCTATTTAACATGACCCGGGAATCAAACATTATATTAAACTTTAAGTTTACAAGAATATAATTATAAATAGTAATAAAAATGTTTAATTTATTTTTTTAATCTCTTTTTTCTTCGTTCCTAGTTGTCAATAAAATTCTAAAACATAAAAATCCTTTTAGAAAAATCATTTTCACCTTATGAACTTTGTATTCTCCGGTGTTATTTGTTTTATATTGGCCAATCTCTCTTTATATTTGTAGTTCTTCCACTTTGAATGTGTTTGTTGTGATGATTTTCTAATATATAGTAATCTAGAAAAATCATTTTCACCTTATAAACTTTTGCCTTTTTTTATTATTTGGTTTCTAAGAAAATTACTATATAATTATTGTCAAACAAATATATATATATATATATATATATATATATATATATATATATATATATATATATATATAGACACACACGATCCGAATTTCTTAAAATCCAACACATTATAATTATGATCATGGGGCGAGTAAATACGTAGCCAACTGAACTCAAAAGATTTTATTATACCCAAATAATAATTAATAATATCTTATTAGTTATTTTAGATAATTAATTTTTTACAAAACAAATACAAAAAAATAAAAAATAAAATTCATGGCTTATAAAAAATATAAAAATATTTCTATTTAGAATTTCTCTTTTATATTCTTATCAATTTCTTTAAAGTAGATCACATGAAATAAATAATAAAATTCTACTAGTTGCTATCTAAAAATCATAAAATTACTTCTCAAACTCAAACCATTTTATCTCTGGAATAGTTATTTATTTTAATTACATGGGATTGGGATTAGGTGTGAATAAAATTGTTAAAATTATGAACTAACTTATAATAATTTTACAATTTAACATATATTTATTATATAAATCATTTCAAAAACTTGAAAACCAATAAAATTAAACTAAAAACATTTTAACTTAGTAAAATATGCTAACTCATGATTTTTATAACGATTATACATTTTCATTGAAACTATCAATTTCATCTAATTGTTAGAAAAAGAAAAAGAAGATTCAAGAATTAAACATTGTCGTGGTTTTTTTATTTATCTTTAATTTAAATAATGTTTGCGGGTGTGATAATAATTTTTTAAAAAATATTTTTTACTTAAAAATATATAAAAATAATATATGTTTTTTTATTTTTAAAAAATTATTTTTGATATATATATACATCAAAACAAAAAATAAAAAAAAATTAATTTTGTATAAAAAAATTTAAAAAATCACAAACACGATTTTAACAAATATCACAGACCTTGCCTTGGCACCGGACACCTAAGAATGAAAATAAAAATCTCCAACTCTCACATTCACAGCCGCCAACTCTGATAGGAGCAGCAATCAGGAGCTCACTCTTCTTTCTTTCCAAAGCCCAAGCTGTTGTGCTTTGTTTTCTCCTCCCTCATGGCCATCGGGAACACGACGTAGTGGCAGAGATGCAGACAAGAACACATCATCAAAGATGTTAGTTTTGATGGCCCTCGTTACTTAACCAAATTTTAGCCTCATAAAGTGTTTTTTTTAATCAATCTTTCATGCAACCAGTTCTTCATCCTTGATTTAGTAGACTGTTGTTGTCTAGGAAAGGGGTTTTGATTTTCTCGATGGATTCCTTGGTTTCTTCATGCCTTTTCCATTGAAAGAATAGCTTGAGTGTTTTTGATACTGTGGTAATTATTGTAGTTATAGTTTTAAAAAAATTATTTTATAAAAAATATTTTTAATTGAGGTTGGTTTGAAAAAATAGATATTTGGTTAAAATTGTGGTTGAAATTGAGGTTGAAGAAAAAATAGTTTTAACGTGTTTGGTTAAGAATGCTCTTGAAATTGAGGTTATAAAATAATTTTTTTTAAAAAAGTAGTTTTAATGTGTTTGGTTAAAAATGCTTTTGAAATTGAAGTTATAAAATAATTTTAAAAAATATATATTAATATTGATGGTTTTTAATTTAAATTTTATGGATTTAACTATTGCTATTATATCATGAAATAGATCACACTTAAAAAAATTACTTTAACAAAAAACTATCTACAATTTCATTATGTATAAAATTCATCCGACAATAACTATAAAATTAGATAAAATATTATCAAGAATAAAATTAAGATTACAATTTAATTCACCTTAAACTAATTTTAAAAAAAATAAAAAAAATTGTTGTTCACGTTCACGTGAACAGTGCGAGTGAAATCAATTAACTACACTGATTTAAAAAAAAAAACCTATTCAGCGAACAGTGGAGGCATGCCTCATGCCTCCACTGTTTCAAAAAAAAAAATTTGTTTAGTGAACAGTGAAGGCATGCTCCACTATTCACTGAACAGCAGCCTAAGTTTGGCCGTGCAGAAAGCAGCAATTTGCTGCTTTTCATTTCCCTGCGTCTAGCACGCAATAAATTGAGGGATCCATGCACAGTAAACAACTTTTTTTTCTTAACCAAACATTTGCTTAGTGCGTTTTTAAAGAAACACAACCTCTACCTCGTAGCCAAACGGGCTCTTCATGGTGTGGATTCGAAAGCAACCTCACAATCTTATCTTGTGTTCATCTATTCTGTTCATTAATCTACGCATCGGTTATTTAAAAGTATTAGATGTTTTTTTAAAAGTATTTTTTGTTTAAAAATATATTAAAATAATATTTTTTAAAATTATTTTTGATATTAATATACCAAAATAATTAAAAAATAAAAAAAATTTAAAATAAAAAAATTTAAAATTTGCTCAATCCTGCTTAGAATATAATATCAAATAAAGACTTAGTTGTTTGAAATTGTGATCGATTAAAATTCAATTGTTTTTATATAAAATTGTTTTAATATGTTATGTAAAAAATAAAATTTTAAAAATAAATTATTTTAATATAATTAAAAAAAACATTAAAACTGCCTTGCACGTGATCTCTCATTCGTTGAGTTGATTGGTAATGGCGTTTTACTAGCATGCATGTTATTTGTTAAATTAGATAATTATTAGTTAATAAAAATCTATGTATATTAATATTTTATTTTAAAATTATTTAAATTATATTTAAATTTTTACATAAATTTAAAGATAAAATAATTTACTTATAATTTTACTAATAGTGTTTACAATTTAAGTTTTCATTATATATAAGTTATATTTCATGAATAATATATATATTTTTTTATGATGAATAAAGATACAAACAAACAAACCATTAAAAAAAAATTTATGCTTTCTTTCCCGCCTTCCCAGCTCTTCTCTCTCTTTCCTTCTCTCACTTCAATTCTTCTCTCTTTCTTGTGTGTGAGACAGAGTCACCCAAGGAAAGATAGAGACATTTTACTGTGTGTGTGTGTGTGTGTGTGTGTGAGAGAGAGAGAGAGAGAGAGAGAGAGAGAGAGAGAGCAGGACTTGTGTGTTTTCAACTTCGAAAGTGAGAATCCTTGAGAGGTAGAAGAGGAGAAGTGCAGTGTAGTTCCAATGGAGCTAAACACACCCAATAAGAACCTAATCCCCTCCACTAACCCCCTCTCTCAATTCGAGGTCTACTTTCTTTAAACCCCTTATTTATTTATTTATTTTCTTTATCTTTTTTTCGTGTTAAATGCATAATTATGTGTGGGTTTTTATTTGCTGGTCTTTTGGGTCTCTGTTCTTTCTCATGTTGAGGGTAGAATCATGGGTTATGGTTTTTTTTTTCTGGGTTATTTTGCTTCAAAGTTGAGATTATGGTTGCTTTTTTTTAAGTTTACATGATGTTTTGTTTCGTGTCTGTGTATACTTGTCTGAATTGATATGGATTTTAGTGGGTTTGGGTCCTTTAGAGTTTTTTCACTGTTAACCTTTTAGGGCTTTGGAGTTTTTGTTTATCTATGTTAATTTGAAGGATATGGGTAAATTGCTATCATTTTAATGAGTATGGAATCCATCGTGGGTTCCAACTGAGCTAAAAGAAGAAAATAAATGGTAAAAGAAAAATGAAAGATTTCCTTTTTGCAGATTTTGTTCAAGGTTTGGAAAGTATGCAACTTTAAAGATTTTGGGTTTGTTGTCTTTTGATTAATTGGAAATTGTAATTTCCTTTCATTGTGGTGGTTCTTTATCATTCGTAAATAGTCAGGTTCTAAGGCTGCTGCTTCTAAGAAGTAATGATTTGGTAACCTTGCAGGATTCTCCTGTGTTTAATTACATCAACAATCTCTCGCCAATTGAGTTAGTCAAATCCATACACACTGTTCAAGCATTCAACTTGCCATCATTTGCATCCCCACTTTCTGTATTCGCTTTACCTCAGCTAAGTTCCCAGTGTGACACCAGATCATTTACTAGAAGGTAAAACGGATTGCCTGGCTTTGTTCAACAGAACCAGGATCAAAAGTACAACAATTGTTGTTAAATACACTAGTTTAACTTAGAGTTGTTTCCTCTCTTAGGGACTGATTCTCAGAGCCCTCAAAACCTGAGCTCCTTCAAAGCAAAGATGAAAACAGCACAAGTGAAGGGAATTTTGAGGCTGCTAAATCAACTGGTTTGAGCGTTGAACAATTAGAATGCTTCATTACTGGGAATTCAGGTAAAGGGGTTATTACTAAGCCACCCAGTGAGCACTTGGAATTAGCAACCGAGGAGCGAAAAGCCTTGAAATATGGTTGTGCTAGCTCAGGTGGTAACATGATCATGGTGCCTCTCAATGCAATTACCGAGCCAGAGATGGCAGGCAATTTAAATGAAAGATATCAATCATATGAAAGTGAAAGGGATTTACGTAAAATTGGTCAAACTAGGCAAAATAAAGATGAACCAGGATGTGATTGGGTGGCTCTGATTTCTGATGTAGCTGATATCTTGACCTTTGAGCCATCCTTTGATGAGGAATCTGCTGAGGAGCAAAAAATGGTGGATCCTGGGACCATATCTTTTATCTCAAATGTTCTACAGGTTCCACAGGATAACAATAATGATTCAGAAACTTCCAATTGTGCAGGTTCTTTTCAGCATTATGATATGGGAGATCCGGGAATTCAGCCAAAAGAATTTGGAGAACAGAACGAAGTAGATCAGACTCCATCTGTACTTCCTAGCACTTTACTAGATAAACCATTAGTTACTGATGCGTCTGCAACAGTGCCAGTCTATCAGCAAGGTAAAAACTTAAGAACTAAGACTATTTGCTTGCACCTATGTTCTGATGGTTGTTGCCCAATACCATGTAAACATCTTCAAGCTGAGTTCTGTGAGTAACCTAAAAATTAATTAATATAACCGAGTTAATGTTCTGTTCACTTCCTGAAAGCCTTTCATGATTGATCTATGTGTCATTTATCTTGATAAATGTGTACCCATCAATTTCGAAACACCTGTAGACTCTCAACGTCAACGGACTCTTGTTATAATCTCACTCTTACAAATAACTCCAATCTCGGCTTATCATGATTGTTTTGTGTTTCGTAAGATTACAAGTTTCACGGCAGTGTTGTTGTTAGTTGTCACAGACAAATAGGATGAGATGGGCAGCATTTGAAGGAGTGGCTCCTATAAGCAAACCTTAGTATTTTTTTTGTTCATTTAGAATTGTATACTTATCTGTTTTGATGATAAATGAGTAACAATACATGTGTAGGCATTGATGTTGATGATTTTTCTGAGAACAATTTTTCTCCTTGGTCAATTTTCATTGAACCTGCAAAATGCTTTGTTGTAATCAACAAGCTATCTGCTAGAAGACTCTTATTGCAGCTGCAAGTTTGTCTGTTGTCATATAAATGTTCATAAAAAACTGTGGTGATCATTACGTGTTTTCAGAGAAGTCTGTGGCTCTGGTATAACTGTTAGAATCACACCAGAGGCTTTTTATGCCTGCAGAACATTGACAAAAATGGCTGATTTGATAATGTACACAAGGATTGAATGAAAGAAAGAAATTGCAAATGTGCTTCAAATTATGCTAGTCAGAAAAATTTTCCTTTGTGTTTCACTAGTTTACTGGAGTAGCATCATGAGTTATTTTGAACAGGATTGACTTTCAGTATGAAATATAAGCATGGAAGAGTAATTTCGCAATGGAAGAACATAGAAGGTAAGTGGTACTTAAAAGATTAATTAGGCCAAGGTCCAAGTGCACTCCAAGGTAGAAATTAAAAGGTATTAAGTTTACATGCATATAGAATAAATTCTTGATACCATCACTAACCAAAGCTTCAATAAACCTTAATGTAGTTCTTCTGCTGTTTGTAGGACACAAAGTTGACCTTGTTATTTAGGTTGCGTGTTTGGTTTGGGGTTAAAGGGGGTAAAATGTTAACCCAACCCTGTTTGGGAAATTTTAGTGGTGGATAACAAAAATGTTTTGGAAGGGGATTTTTGGGACTTGTGCATCTGTGTTTTCTTTTTTCAAAATAACTATTCATTTTGTTTTCTTTTCTCTACATATAATCAGTGGGTCTCACAAATATATACATTATGTATTATCTTTTATTATGTTTAATTTAAAACTTGATTATAATTTTGTTGGATCCTAGCATTACACATAATTTTTACGCATATACCAAACATCTTCAACATTTTACCCTTCAACCACATTATACCCTTAACATTTAACCTCTTAAAACTTACCTCTAATTTTTATTCTGGAACCAAACACAACCTTAAAGGAAATTTTTATGTTGGCTAATTATGATGATGCCAGCAGCCAGGTAGATTTTCTGTTCTATTATTAATTACGATTACATGAAATCCAATATTCCTCAGTACAACATAGAGACTAATTTATTCTTCATTCAGTTTAATATTAATCACTGTTTTTAAACATCTTTAGCTTATTTTGAGCAGCAGCATAAAATACGAAGGCGATGCCTGGTTTTTGAGATGGGAGCTCATAAAAAGAAATTAGCCTTTGAATCTAATAGTAGTTCAACCTCGTCACAATCAGATCATAATGGTGCCTACATGGAAAAGCATGCAGCTCCTAGGAGGACAGAAAAGGGAAAGACATTATCTGCATTATCTGGAAGGGGTATTGGTTTGCACTTGAATGCTCTCACTGCTGCAAGAATGGCAAAGCTGTCTTTCCTAAATTTACTTTTAGCAGTCATGTGTCTGATTTTTGGAGGACCTAACTACTCAAAATTCATCAGCTAATTCTTTCATTTTCTGTAGCATGATAAATGCTACTGTAATAGCAATAAATATGAAAATAGGCAGAGCCTGAAGGCTAGTTAATCTCATTGATTCCGATGCTCGATGATTCTAAATTGGCCTTTGAAAACAAGGGTCAGAATCTTGATTATAGTGGATTTAAACAGTATGCCTTGGTTTTCTTCTCCTAGCCATACTTAACGGCTCCCTTTCTAGATGATATAAAATAGATATCAAGTTTCACACTAGAAATTGAATTAGATACAAGCTTATATTGTGGTTATTGTATGTTTACAAGATCTTGTTATCTGTACAGTTATTGTGAATGCCTTGCTGCTGGTCTCTATTGTATTAAGCTTTGTTTGTGTCTAGATTGTTTTAACAATCCTGGTAATGAAGGCACTGTTCTGGAAACACGCGGACAGATTGAGTCTCGCAACCCTCTTGCATTTGCTCCCAAAGTGATAAGAAACTTGGATTCTGCCTCTGAATTTGGGGTAAGGAATTCTCCTAAGTTATAGTGCTATTTTGTTTTATAAATTGCACTGGCATCACAGCATCCAAACTCACTGCTCTATTTTGTTCGAGTATGGTCTCATTTGTAAGGTAAAAAGCCACAACGATGCAAAGCCTTCGCAAAAATTAATGAAGAGGAGACTAACAAAAACTCCAGTTTCAGCCAGGCATAAAAGAGGATGCAACTGTAAAAAATCAAGTTGCTTAAAGAAATATTGTGAATGCTTTCAGGTTAATATTGCAAATGCTTCTTGATTTACCACTTGTCTCTTTCTACGTGCAATGTTTGTAACCTCATCTAACATGAAATTTTACTTGTGTACAAAGGGTGATGTTGGTAGCTCTTCCTATTGTTGATGCGAAGGATGTAAAAACACTTTTGATTGCAAGAGTGGTAAGTGTTGTAATATTCTCCATGCTCCCACACATGTCCTAGCAATTTAATTAACTGATTCAAAGTTAGTTATCTTAGTTTCCAAAATTATCTCATTATGGCTGTGTTTTGAATAATGCTCTTGCTTTTTCACTAATAAAAGGGTTAATATTCTTTATTTATTTTTAATTATTTTGAACTAATTATAAGAGTTAAAGAAGATGACCTGAAATGGGAGGAATCTAAAATACACGAGGATGCATCAGACCTGAATTTACTTGATGTAATAAAAAAGGGTGAAGAGCACCCAGATCTTATGCCACCTTCTCAAAATTCCAGGTATGATATTTTAAAATATTATCAGTCCAGCATGGCATTTGTACTGATCATGTCGTCTGTTTTAAAGATAAAAGTTTTATACATGTTTAGGTCTCCAGTTCATCTGCAAATCCCCATTAGTGGGCAGCTCCAAGGATCTTCCCTTTGAGATGTTGGTCCATCAACACAAATACGCACCATCTAAAAGTTTAGAACAGATTTTTTCTACCACCAACCTAAATATAAGAAGCATCTTAAGGTAATTCCAGAAGATGAAACTCCTGAAATTCTGAACAGCAATTGCTCACCTACAAGTGAAGTTAAGTTGATCTCTCGAAACTGCTTGAGGGTTTCACCTCCTCATCATGGTTTTGGCTCATCACCTTCTTGGATGATTCTGAGATCTCTCAATCCATCCCCATCTCTCAACCCACCAAGTGAGCAATGAATTTCAACCTCTCCCGCAACACGCTGTCTCATGATGCAACGACATGCTATTTACTCGTTTGAGTTCCAGCTTCCAATCAAGTTTCTCAAAGTATAATGGTACAAGAAGAATTTGCTTCCCTATAATACTAGCCCGTATAGAACTAATTTTATGAAAATTTACGCCCTGTACCTATAATAGATGTGTTGTAAAAGATGAAAGTTGTGCCTGCAGTGTAACTATACAGTTGATTAACTTAGTCGTTACAATTAAATAGATGTGTTGTAATAGAATTACTCTCTTCTCAGTCCTTTTGCTTCCATATGAACTACTCAGTTCAGGTTCCTGAGGACAAACGTTATGGATAAGCACTTTCATCATCCAGCGATCCTGTCAATGTAATTTGAACAGTGCATGAGTTCACAAGTGCAACTGATGCATAATCAATCTACAAGAACTCAGGAAGAGAAACATAAACCGGTTGGCTTGACAGGTTTCTTGGTTGCGTTTGGTTAATGCTTCTTTTAACCTAATTTAGAACCGCACTGAATAAACTAGATTATCCCCGACTCCAATATAATTGATTGTAAAGAGGAAAGTAAAGAATTTGTCGATGACTACATTCTTTAAAAAGGTTTGTTTTCCTCTTCGTAAAGTGGATGAGAAAGATGGCCGAAGGAGGAGATGTTAGCCTTTTGGTCCTAGTTTTTCAAAGCCCTAGCTAAAGCTACAGGATTGCGAGTGAAGGAAGACACGCCTTCAACGTCCTCGTTTTTGTGCTTGCGCATGGGCTCTCCGCTCTCTTACCTTCATATCAGTTGCCAGAGTAAAGGAAAAACTACTTTACAGCCAACAAAATGCATGGGAAGTTCGCCGATGGCGTGGGAGTTGAAGTTGAGGGCTTTCCTTGAAGTCCTCAAGAAAGCTGTTGCTAATACCATGATTTGACGTTTTAGAGATATGATCGGTGGAGCTACTTGGTAAAAAAAAATAAAAAACTCAGCTGAAAATTATGTTTTTTAGAATTTTTACTAAAGAGTCAGCTTGTGTTCTATCATGGCCAAAAAAAATAAAAAATTAGACAGTTATATTATAATATTTTTTAAAGAACAGAGAAAAACAAATTCAATAAAATTAGTTAATTTGATAATATAATTACAAAAAACAAATAATAATAATAAAATAACAATGACCGATAAAAAATGCTCGTCAATTATTTGAAAAGATACTTTAAATATTCTTAAAATATCTCAACAAAAACTAAATGAGAATGTGATAAATTCTTAAAAGAGAAAAATAAAAGAAGTTCCAAGTTTAATTACCAACAAAGTAAATGTTGAAGGATAAACAAACTTTAAAAAAATTATTTTTTTTTTAAATAACTCGAGTTAGCATGTTAAATTCGTGATCCCGTTGTGAGACTGATATAAGCCCACACAAAAAAAGTAAAATAAAACAATGAAGTTCAACTCTCAAGCAAACTAAATGTTGAAAGAAAAAACTAGAAAAAAAAATTTAATTTTAAAAAATATAAGAAAAAACTTCAATCAACCTGGGTTAATTTAACTAACCTACGACTCGAGATATAAGATTATGATAGCTCCATAAAAAGAAAAGGCGAAAAATATAAAAAAGCTTAAGGCTCAATAACCTAATATCAAATGATAAAATTAAAAAAAAAATAAAATTATAAAAAAAGACCTAAAAAAATCAAAGTTAAACTGACCTAATTTTCAAAACTCGTGACTTGAATTATAAGACCGAAATTACCCCATAGAAGACAACACATGAAAAAATCATGAAACAAAATCTTTAATCATCTAAGATTAAAAAACAAAACAAACAACAATCAAAAGAATGATAATCAAATTGAATACAAAAATGAAATTAAATAAAATGGTGAGAGATGAAATCGAAAAAATAATCAAGAAAAGGATTAAAAAAACAACAATCAAAACATCGAGAACCAAATTGGATATAAAAATTAAATAAAATAAAATTATGAAGGACAAAATTGAAAAGAAAAAAGTTAAGAAAAGAAATAAAAAACAAAAAAATAGCAATAAAAATAATAAGGACCAGATTGAATAAAACAATTAAATGAAATAAAATGTTGAGAGATGAAATTAAAAGCTTTTAAAAGCAAAATAAATAGCAATAAAAATAATACGGATAAAAATTAATTAAAAATTTTGATAAAACTCATTTGATTTTTGGAAGGGTTGGCGTGAGATCCAGGATGAGAAGAGAGAAAAGAAAGAGAAAAAAAGCCACTAGAGCCTAGCTGATACTATGGTGAGCACACATGCTTGACCACCAGGAAAAGAATGTTATGAAGCTTCCAATATCGACGTTGAAGATGATATTTGACTGCCAGAATACCCTGCATGTATCACCTAAAAAGCGTTGATATTTTTAATTTGATGGCGTGCACCCTTTTAAATTTATAATATATTTATATTTGCTCTTTTAAATTTATAATTATATTTATATTTGCTAGAATTGTTGTTTATTGAAATTGATTATAGTTGAAAAACTATGATGAGACAATGAAAATTCCCCTATACATTGATTTTATTATATTTTATTTTTTGCTTTTAAGTGGAGTTAAAATGTCAGAAGACTAAAAATTCTTGTATTGAAGCTATTTTCGCCAATTATCAATCTCAACTTTTAAACAATAAAAATGGCAGAGGCTTTGTTTACTACGCGCAGCGCAATGAAACTTGCAAGTTCCTTGACCCACTTACCCCTATTCTTTTTGGTCATTTATCATTTCCCACTTGCAACTTAGGGTTTCATAGCTTGTTTCCAATTTTCGATCATAAAAAGCTATGTTTCGCCAGTTATCAATATTAGACCTAAACGGTTTTCCAATTTTCTTTACACGTGTCAATGAAACATCCTTCCTTTTCTTATTGACCAAGTTTATCTACGTAAAAAAGGAATAGGGGAATAGGGGTAAGTGCAAGTTTATCTAATATAGACAAGAATATTGACAAGAAAAGGAAATGATTCCCCGCTTCATTTTTCTAATCAAACATCCTTCTTTTTCTTAGTGTATCTACCAAGCAAGCAACCATTATCTGTGCATTGCTACTACAGGTTCGTTGATTTCCTGTTAAAAGTTTTTATTTTCAATAAATTAATATTTTTTTACGTGTTGTTAGCTCACTGTGCTTTGCTGGTATAAAAAACAAGTTTTAAAAAATATAAAAACATTAAATACTTTTTAAAAAATAGATGAGTTAAAGAGACATAGTTTTTCAATGCAAAAAATTAATAAAATAAAATCAATGTATAGGGGATTTTTCATTCTCTCATCGTAGTTTTTCAACTATAATCAATTTCAATAAAGAACAATTCAACCTTCTAACAAATATAATTTTATTGATTTAATATGAATAACTGCTAAACTGAGACGATAGAAGAGGTTGAGCGATAGAAAGGAAGTTAGACTGCGAATCAACTGTGGATACAAACTACGTTAACTGGGAATCATTGATATATAATAATTAAAGAAAAGAAATTGCCGCACTTCGAAACTACCGCGAAGTTCCTGCTGCCTTGTCTTTGTGCTTGCGCATGGGCTCTCCGCTCTCTTACCTTCATATCAGTTGCCAGAGTAAAGGAAATATTAGAAATTCGTAATCATAGGTCTTATAAGCCCTAGATTTCAAACTAAATGCATAGGAAGTAGAATAGAAAAACTACTTTACAGCCAACAAAATGCATGGGAAGTTCGCCGATGGCGTGGGAGTTGAAGTCGAGGGCTTTCCTTGAAGTCCTCAAGAAAGCTGTTGCTAATACCATGATTTGATGTTGTAGAGATATGATCGGTGGAGCTACTTGGTAAAAAAAAAAAAAAAGAACTCAGCTGAAAATTATGTTTTTTTTAGAATTTTTTTTAAAGGGTCAGCTTGTGTTCTATCATGGCGAAAAAACAAAAAACTTAGACTATTATATTATAATATTTGTTAAACAACCGAGAAAAACAAATAAAAATAAACTTAGTTAATTTTATAATATAATTACAAAAAACAAAAAACAAAAATAAAAATAACAATTACCGATTAAAAATATTTGTCAATTATTTGAAAGATACTCTAAATAGTCTTAAAAAATCTCAATGATGTTATTTAATAATAAAATAAAAATTAAATGAGAAAATAATAAATTCTCATAAGAGGAAAATAAAAGAAGTTCCAAGTTTAATTACCAGCAAAGTAAATATTAAAGGATAAGCAAAATTTAAAATAATTAATTTTAGAAAAGAAAAAAAATAACTCGAGTTAGCATGTTAAATTTGTGGTCCGATCGTGAGACTGATATAAGCCAGCACAAAAAAAGTAAAATAAAAGAATGAAGGTCAACTTTCAAGCAAACTAAATGATGAAAGAAGAAACTGGAAAAAAAAATTCAATTTTAAAAAATATATAAAAAAAACTTGAGTCAATTCGGGTTAATTTAATTAACTTATGACCCAAGATATAAGATTATGATAATTTCATTAAAAGAAAAGTAAAAAAAATTTAAAAACATTTGAGACTCAATAACCTAATATGAAATGATAAAATTATAAAAAAAGTAAAAAAATAGAAGTTAAATCAGATAAATTAACCTACTTTTAATTGTAACGAATAACTTAATCAAGTGTATAGTTACACTACAGGCACAACTTCCATCTTGTACAACACATCTGTTATAGATGTCACACCCGACATCGCGACGGCCTTAAAAAATTAAAATCTTTGGAAAAGAACAGATTTCTGGCATCTTGTTCTTTGATGGGGAAAGGTCTTTGTTTAAGGAGTCGCCACCTAGTATTATGGTCACTAGGAACCCTAACTGGTCAACAGAGATTCTATGGTACGGGATTGGTTACGTAAAAGGGAAGATATTATCACCCCTTAAACGTTCTGCCTGAGGCAGACTGCATTGCTGGTTTTGTCTTAAATTGCTAAACATTTATTCACTTATGCTATGATGATTTATTTATAATATTCCTGACTCTGGTGCCAATGAATATTCGAGCTCGAATAATTCCAACTCTGGCGTTGGTAAAAATTCGTAGCTACGAAAGGAAAAAAAAATTAGATCAATATTTTTTTATTCCCTACTCTAACGCCTAGTGAATAAAAATAAATTTATTTTTTTACGTATGCACATATTTTTTTATTTTTCTAGCGAAATAAAATAAAACACAACGAATAAAAATAATATAAATTTAAACCGGTATTTTTATTCCTGACTCTGGCGTCAGTGAATAAACCAATAAATTTACATTATTTTTATTCATGCATACACATTTTTTTATTTTTTTTACTTTTTTTATTTTTCTGTTTATTTTATTTTATTTTATTTATTTATTATTTTTTTATTTTTATTTTTTTGGGCTGGGCCCAGCTCAGCCCACATGGGCTGGGCTGGACCCAGCCAGCCCGGCCTGGCCACTGGCCCAAACCAGTGGCCCGGCTGGGCAAAAGAAGAAGAAGCACGCGTGAAGTAAATTCACGCGTGCATGAATAGTGTGAAGGTAATTAAATTACCTTCACACTGCATTAGAAAGTTTTGTTGAATGCAGAGAATGGAAACTTACCTGTGCAGCGGAGGACGGCGCCGAAGACGATGGCGTGGTGGCTGTTTTATTTTGTTTCCCGGTGTGGCTTCACTGTCCTTTGGGTTGTTCTTTTTCTGCAGGCACGAAATGGTTGCCCCTCTGTTTTTCTTTCCTTCTCTGCTCTGTCTCTTTGCCTTTGTGTTCGGGAAGAAAGCTTTTGGGTTGGGTGGACCCAAGCTTTCTCGGGTTCTTTACTCTGGTTCTGCCCCTGTTTTTGCTCTGGTTTTCTCTCTTCCTGCTTCTGTTTTCTTCCCCGGTTTTGCTCTTTTTTGCCTCTGGTTTTCGGGTCCAATTCCCCTCTGTTCTGCCTCTCAGTTTCCCCCTGTTCTTCCCCTCAGTTTTCTCCCTGTTCTTCCCCCCCTCCGTTCGTCTTCGGTGCTCAAAATCGTCCTCTGTTCCGGGTCTTTTTTTTTTCGTCAGCTCCTCCGTTGTGTTCTTGTTTCCAGTGTTCTTTTCCTTGCTTTTTGCTGGGTTCCTCCTCCTTCGGTTTGTTCGGTTCTTTGTCCAGCCCCGTTGTTCCCCTGTTTTATGAGTTTTTTTCTATGGGTTCTGCTCCAATTCTCCCCCTGTTCTTCCCCTTGCCTCTGCTCTGCTCTGCCTTTTATAGAGCCCGAGCATGCAGAAAAAAAAACCCGTCCCCTTGTTCATCAATCCATGAGCTGGATCATGGGCAAGAAATCATGGTGTCGTGGTCCACGATTTGCTGCAAATTTCCTGTTGAATCGGCTTCATCCGCTCAAACGTGGGAGACGATGAACAATGCTTCCAAAACGGTGCCGTTGTGTCCTTGGGCATGACTTTTTTTAATTTAGTCCCTAAACAGTTTAAACTTAACAATTGGGATCCTAATCAGAAACAATTGATTTCTAATTGTGCCCTCGGATTAAATTTAATTGAATCCTTGAGTTATAACGCCATTTACACAACAGTCCTAGATGTTTGGACTATTCAATTTGGTCCTTGGACTTTAATTTTCTAGCAATTTTTCCTTGAATCAACTCTAAACTTTGATATTCTTTCAATTACATCCCTGATTCCTTTAATTAATTAAATCAAAGTTTAATTAAGTCCTTAAACTCATTAATTCTTCAATTAAACTCTTGATTTCATTAATTAAAATAATCTGAATTTTAATTAAATCAATTCTCCAATTAAACCCTTGATTAAATCTTTAAACTTCCAATCATGCTGCCCTTAACCTAAATTTTAATTCATTCTTTATTTTATTTTTATTTGTTTTTTCATTATTTTTTTAAATAAAAATAATTAAAATAATAAGGTAAAAAAATTGGGTTATGACAATAGATACAGGGCGTATTATATTTTCTAAAAATTGCCACGGTCCACAACCATGGCTCTTACATGCCACGTGGCTATGAAGAGTTGGGTGCTGCTTTAGAATCATTTTACCAAGTGTCGGTGTGCTGCTTACTTAGTAAAATGATCCTAAAGCAGCACACCAACACTACAGCAAGAGCATTAGGATCATTTTGATCAAGGATCAATCCAAGAGTGATCATTTTTGGATCCTTGATCAAGGATCCTTGGTTGTGGACCGTGGCAATTTTTAGAAAATATAGTCTTAATGTTGCCGCCGCTTCACCTCCTCTGTACATCGTGTTGGTGCAGGTGGCAAGTGGATAGGACTTCTCCTTCTTTCCGCGCCGTTAACGTCAAACTTTATTGACAAGCAGTGGATAGGATCACATGGTTGCTGTTCTCTTTATGTTAAAAAAGTTTGATGTTTCCTGGTCCCAATTTATCATGGGGTATACAACAGGACTAACATTTCATATATTATTTTATTACTTTATTTTATCCAATAATTATGTTGATATTACTGGGAACTTTCTCCTTCAATCATAAAAATCTTTTGTATAATTCATTGTCTTTTAGTCGAGTATTACCTTTTTTAACACTTGTTTACAATTTTAGACCAATTTTGTCCACCAATTATGTTAGTATCCATCAATGGCGCAGGAGTTGAAGTCCCCTAGAAAGCTGTTGCTTACTAACTGGAGTGTGGGACCAGGAAATACCATGATTTCCTGGTCCCAATTCTACCGACGATCATTCTAAAACCCCATGTTATTGATAGTACTAACTTGATAAGCTGCCACTTCATATAACTAGGGATAGAATTCAGAAAAAGGCTTGTAACTGACTCAAATTAAAAAAATAATTAAAACTGCTTAGTGTGTTTTACCGTGTAAGTCTACATTAAAACGCTGAGTAGTTTTTTTTTAATTTTTTTTAATTTTTTCCCTTTTCTTTCTGTTTTTATTTTTTTTCCATTTTTTTTTGTCTTCTTCTTCTTCTTTTTTTCTTTTTCTTTTTTTTTGTTTTTATTTTTTCCCATTTTTTCCCATTTTTTTTATTTTTGGTTTTCTATTGCCTTTATGGGTTTTTTTTTGCTTTTTTCTTTGTGTATTTTTATTTTAATGAATTTTTTTTTTAATTTAGTTTGTTAATGTTAATTTTTTTATTTAGTTATCAAATTTTCATAACACGGATCCCGAGTTTGACGGGTTAACCTGATTTGACGAGTTAACCCGATTTTTTTTTCTTTTTAATTAATTGTAACATATACTAAAACGGATCAGTGTTTTACTGTGGACTGCACAATGGAGTCCACAGTAAAACACTGATCCGTTTTTGTTTTTTTTTAAGTTGTCTTATTTTTTTAGCTGTTTTTTATGCCTTTCGGGATTTTTTTTTGCTTCTTTTTTTATTTTTTTTCTTCTAACAAAAGTTTTTTGTTTAATTTGGTTTATTAATGTTAATTTTTTTATTTAGTTATCAGACTTTCATGACACGTTTTCCGGATTTAACGGGTTAACCTGATTTGACAAGTTAACCCAGAAATATAATTTTTTTCTTTTTTCTTTTTAATTAATTCTTTTCATTTAGTTTAGTTTAGTTTGTTAATGTTAAATTTTTTTCTATTTAGTTATCAGACTTTCATGACACATATCTCGAGTTTCACGGGTTAACCTGGTTTCACGGGTGAACCCAGTTAATTATGAGTTGACTCATCAATTTTTTTTTGTTTTTTATTTTCATAATTTTTTTTTGATTAATTTAGTTTGTTAATGTTAATTTTTTTTATTTAGTTATCAGACTTTCATGACATAGATCCTAGGTTTAACGGGTTAATATGGTTTGACGAGTTAACCCAGATTTTTTTTAATTTTTTTGATTAATTTTTTTCGTTTAGTTTAGTTTGTTAATGTTCATTTTTTTTATTTAGTTACCAGACATTCATGACACGGATCCCGGGTTTAACAGGTTAACCTGGTTTGACGAGTTAACCTGAAATTTTTTTTTGCTTTTTTTTTTCTTTTTAATTATTTTTTTTCGTTTAGTTTAGTTTGTTAATGTTAAATTTCTTTCTATTTAGTTTTTTTCTTCTTAGAGGTTTTTTTTTCTTTTTTCTTTTTAATTAATTTTATTTAATTAATTTAGTTTATTAATATTAAATTTTTTTTCTAAGTAGTTCTTGGCTGATGCCTTTAGTTTTTCTTTTTCTTTTTTTGTTGTTTTTATGCATTTGACTGTGGACTGCACAGTGGAGTCCACAGTGAAAAGGCTCATCCTTTTGTTTTTTTTAAGTAATTTTTTTTGTTTAATTTAAATTGTTAATGTTAATTTTTTTTCTATTTAGTTATCAAACTTTCATGACACGAATTTCGGGTTTGACAGGCTAACCTGGTTTGACGAGTTAGCCCGGTTAATTCTGGGTTAACCCATTAGTTTGTTTTTTTTCCTTTTTAATTATCAAACTTTCACGATGCGAATTCAAGGTATGACGTGTTAACCTGGTTTGAAGGGTTAACCCAATTAATTCATATTTTTTTTTCTTTTTCTTCATTAGTTTTTATTTTCCTGTTGGTTTTTTTTCTTTCTAACTAATCTATTTAATTATCACACATTTATGACACGACCTTGCAGCTAGACCCACGTCCAATGCTATTGGGTCTGGTATTGCAGTCAAACCCCCTTAAATTTAGGCCATGCAAGTTTAATGTTATTATTAATATTATAAATATTACTCTTGGATTAGGCGTTGCAACTAAACTTAAGACTCTTGGGTATAACTTTGCAAAAAAACCTAATACTTTTAGATCTTAGCTTTTTATGAAATGCAAAAAATAATTGACCCGCGGCATCACGCGGGGCATGTAACTAGTATCATTCTAAAACCGAACTTTATTACACATCCCTACTTTAAATATGAAGTTATCTTTCAAAATAAAATAAGATTGACCACTAGAGTGAATAATAGAGAAGATATAACCATATAATAGAAAGATGCCTTGAAAACAAATATATGTCATTTTAGACAAGTGTTTTGTATTTGTTGTTGATGAACTCTTCCTAACCTTCTTGGTTTCCTGACCCTAATTATCAAAACCATTTAGATAGAAGGATTTTGTTTTTTACAGTAATCGATCTTATTTTGACCCTAAGTATGTAAAAGATGTTTAACAAGCATATTAACTTTAATTTTAATAGTGAAACCATTTAAGAGAATGAAACCAAATTAGATATAGTTATAGAGGTGATTTTTTATATGCCTCACATGTGTTTAAAGACAATTCTAGAATTGATGGGGTTAAAGTTGATCCTAGACTTTAGATATAAGTTGTGAAGTAAATATCCCAAAGTTCTCATAGTGAAGAAATCATCACACATCTTATTGGTAAGGATATAAAAGATACATGGGTGCTTGGTCCTTATAGTGTTATATAAGTCTTTGGTTGAGTCAGAGTTTGAGAACGCTGCTGCAAGAGTTGCCACATATGGTTTTCAACATAACGTTAAAAATGAATTCGTTAATGGGGAGGATGGGCATGTTATTACCAGTTATGATGTTTCTAATGAAAAGGTTGAGCACATAAAAGGTTGAAAGCTTTTGATTGGATAATCACGAGATTAGGATGAAAAATTTGAACTCGAGGATGAGTTCTTTTCAACCTGGAAAACTGATATAGGAGATTTTTCCCCCTAACTTATAGCTTTTTGTTAACAAATACCACTTTTGATTTGATCGTTAAAAGGAGCTGAAATTTTGTTAAGAAATTTTAGAAATCTTGTTTATAACTTAAGGTTAAAATTTTGTATCTATAGGAGGTAAAAAGAGCCTTCAAATAAGGTCCATAAGTTATTGATTTGGATTTACTATATTTTTCCAGTTAATTTAGGATTCTTTTTTCAATTTAGTTTAAAACTCTTTTATTTTTATTTTTTTCAGATTTGTTTAGGATTTTTTTTCTAGTATAAATAAGTTTGTTTAGCTTGTATTTCAGTAAACTATTTGAAGAAAAATACCTAGTGATAAAATCTTGAATTAGAGTTTTTGTATGATGACCCTATTCGATATAATTCTATATTGTTTGTGTTTGTTATCTTTTTTTATATTTTTTTGTTTGCATTAGTATATGATTAGAATTTGATATTTTGATAGAACTTAAAAGCTATACTAACATAAATATACCATCTAGTAGTTAAAAACAATGATCAACCCTATATATGCAATTTATTTCTTTTCTTTAATTTTTTTCCCTAGTGATTGCTTTTAGTTACAACTTTATTTATCCTTTTTTCTTTCAATTGTGGATCTTCTCTATTTATTTTATATTTTTGTATGATGTTGTTTGTGATAGATATATAATTTATAAGGTTTTGAATTTTGGAATACTTAATTTTGTAAAGTTTTACTTGTTTTTGCTCACGATTTAGTTTTTGGTTATAATTTTTTCTCATTGAAAAAAATTAAAATATCATGTAGCATAATTATAAAAAAATTGACTATTAACCAGTTGATTAATCAAAGATTTATCGCACAATTGCTTGTGAGATCAAAACAATATGTTTTCTTTTGTCTGTCTCCTCTTGCCTGCTTGGAGCTTTGCTCGTTATTGGGTCAAGTTTAATTGCAAATTTTGTCATAATAAAAGGGTCCCCGGACTTCCCTCCACAGCACATGACAGAACACAATCTATCATATAAAAATTTACTGATGTATTCAAAACCTTTTTTTTGTTCGCCCTTCTGTTCCACAGATGTGATTATTATTATTGTCAAAATGATGAATTCACTTGTAAAATCTTATAATTTTATGAGTAAATTTTTATTTAATGTATATGTAAGATTAAATTAAAAAATTAGAAATTAGTAAAATTAAATTTGATTCGAGTAAAATTAATGATTATAAGAAACATAAACGCGATGTAAAATAAATAATTCTATTGATTTAATATGAATAACTGCTAAACTGAGATAGAAGAGGTTGAACGATAGAAGGAAGTTAAACTGCGAATCAACTTTGGATACAAGCTAGTTGGCTGGGAATATTAATATATAATTAGTTTACAGATTGTAGCTTGCACACACCTACCGATCTGGCTGTTAATTTGTCACATTTCAAACCGAGGAAAAAGTTGACTATTTGTTTTGAATTTCCCCCAATTACGAAGCTTCCTGCTGACTGAACTCAAGTCTCTGTTTCTCTTCTTATAAGCAAATTATAACACCATTGGGTTTCATCTTTCTAAACATTTACGACGCTTCCTTCAGAAACAAAAACCCTAAAGACTGTTTACAAACACTTCTCCATTTCAATCTGTTGTTAATTTTTCTTTATTCAAACTTTCCTAAGTAGTCATCGATATCATGGCTATGAGCTCTCGAAAAACTGGAGACAAAATCATTCTTGATCAAGAAAATCTGTTACCAGAGCCAAAACGCATTCAGAGAAGGTGGAAGATGGCTTACACGGTCATCTATTTCATAAGGCTTCTTGTTTCTTTCTCCAAGAAAGATCTTGACAGCCAGACCGAGATCCCGGGCTCCACATCCTATGCTGCTATTGATGTTCATGATGATACGTCCCCATGTGAGAATAAAACTGTTTCTTTGATTAATTCCGATCAGAGAAAAATCATCGATATGGTAAGAAAAAAGAGCCTTGAAATCTTGAATCAATTTGGAGGAGTTTTGCAAGTTGCTATCATTCTTAAAACTGATGTTAAGGATGGTGTAGGGGAAGTTGATGTTGCTCATAGAAGGGATGTTTTCGGTGAAAATAGCTATAAGAAGTCTCCTTCTAAAAGATTTCTAAGCTATGTTCTTGAAGAATGCAAGGACCCGACCATCATCATTCTTTTGTTCTGTGCTATGATGTCCTTGGGATTCGCTATCAAGCTGCATGGGCTGAGAGATGGGTGGTACGATGGTGGCAGTATTATTCTCTCAACTGTTCATCTTGTTGCTGTCTCTGCTATTAGCAAATTCATGAAATCCAATAAGTTTGAGAAACTATTTCGTGTGAGAAATGATATAAAGGTACAAGTAGTGAGAGACAGGAGGCGACTTGACATTTCTATTTTTGAAGTGGTGGTGGGCGACGTGGTGTATTTGAATAAAGGAGACCAAATACCAGCTGATGGGTTGCTCTTGAATGATTCTTCTTTGAAGGTGGATGAATCAAGCATGAGTAGTGAAATGGACCATGATGAGGTGAAAGGAAGGGAAAACCCTTTCTTGCTTTCTGGCTCAAAGGTGGCTGATGGCAATGGCTTCATGCTTGTTACGTCTGTTGGAATGAATACGGCATGGGGTGAGATGATGAGTTCTAGATGCCATGATCTGGATGAACAAACTCCATTACGATCTCACCTCGATAAGGTCATTTCTTACATGAGGAAGGTTGGATGGACAGTTGCTTTATTTGTGCTTGTAGTGCTGCTGATGAGGTACTTCACACGGAACACTAGAGATGATAGTGGTTATTATGAATACAATGGGAGCAAGACAAAGATTAATGATGTGCTGGATCCAGTTGTGCACATTATTGTTGCAGCTGTGACTATTGTGGTGGTGGCAACTCCTGAAGGTCTCTCTTTGGCTGTAACTCTGACTTATCTATACTTCATGAAGAGAATGATGAAAGAGAGAGTCATGGTTCGTGAACTCTCTTCTTGTGAAAAAATGGGTTCAGCGACAACAATCATCATAGATAAGAAAGACATTCTTACTTTGAATCAGATGGAGGTTGTGGAATTCTTCATTGGAGAAGATATAATCAAAGCTAAACCTTCAAATGGTGAAATAGAATCGAAGGTCCTTGAGTTACTACAAGAAGGGTGTACTTCAATTCTTGAAATTTCTGGTAGTCCAACTGAAAAAGCAATACTTTCCTGGGCTATGTCGCATTTGGGCATAAATATTGGCGAGGAAAAGAAAAAAGTTGAAATAAAACATGAAGAGAACTTCGATCCTGAGAAGAACGGAAGCGGGGTACTATTGGTGAGGAGAAACAATGAGAAGGTAGCTCGTCACAGGAAGGGAGATGCCGAGGTGATACTAGCCATGTGTTCAAACTATTATGTTAGAAATGGGGAGATTAGAGACGTGGATGAGGATGCAAGAAAGCAGTTGAAGGAGATAATTCGGAGAATGGCAGTCAAAAGCCTCTGCTGTATGGCGTTTGCCTGTAAAGAAGTTGAAGACAGTGGACAGGCCTCTGACGAGCTTGAAGCGGCTGGATTCACTTTGCTGGGGCTCGTGGGGCTGAAGGACCGATGCAGAATAGAGATTAGAACGGCGGTAGAATCATGTAAGAAAGCATTAGAATCATGTAAGAATGCAGGAGTGAAAGTTATATTGGTCACCGGTGACGATGTTCGTACAGCAAGAGCTACAGCCATTGAATGTGGAGTTTTCAGTTGTGATCAAGAGGATGTGGAAAGTGATGCTATAGTCGAAGGAGTCCAATTCAGTAACTACTCGCGGGAGCAGAGAATGGAAAGGATTGGGAAAATCCTTGTGATGGGAAGTTCATCCCCATCTGACAAGCTTGAAATGATACGATGTTTAAAGGAGGAAGGCCATGTGGTAGCAGTAACTGGTGGTGGTACCAACGATGCCCTAGCTTTGAAGGAAGCAGATATTGAGCTCTCCATGGGAATACGAGGGACTGAGGTGGCGAAAGAGGGCTCAAAAATTGTCATATTGGATGATAACTTCATTTCCGTGGTGACTATGTTGAGCTGGGGAAGGTGCGTCTACAACAATATTCAGAAGTTCATTCAATTTCAGCTTACAATGAACGTTGCAGCCCTTGTCATCAACCTTATCTCAGCTTGTTCTTCTGGTGTATTATCATTGTCAGCGTTCCAGATACTCTGGGAAAAGGTTATCATTGATACTCTGGGCCTACTAGCAGTGATCAGTCATGAACAGCCCACCAAAGATCTCATGAGAAAGCCTCCTGTATGGTGGTCCAAACGACCTATCAACGAAAGCATCTTCAACAACATCCTCATCCAGGTCTTTTATCAGGCAGTTACTCTATCAGCTCTACAATTCAATGTGGGTAAGTCAATTCTGGGTTTGGCGATTAATAACACACTTGTTTTCAATACCTCAGTCATCTGCCAAGTTTTCAATATATTTACTGCGAGGCTGCCTGTGGAGAAGAAGAGCATGTTTATGTGGATTCGCAAGAACAAGCGTTTCTTAACAGCTGTGCTTGGTGTCACAGTTGCTCAAGGAGTGATAGTGGAGTTATCGAGCAAGGTGACTCACAGCAATGAGAAACTGGATCGGAAGCAGTGGTGTGTGTCCTTAACCATCGCTGCTTCATCTTGGTTGTTTGATCAGCTTGTAAGGCGTATGATTCTACCTAAAATCAGCTTTCTTGGATCTTGAAAAGTTCCACTTAGGGTTTTTCTTTATATATATATATATATATATATATTCTACTACTGGTCCCTAAAAGCTGTTTTGGCTGTTACTTACTGTACGAAAACGCGGTATGTCTGTCAGAAGACATTATGTTGTAACATCTATTAGATGTAAGACATTCACACTTGGTTAATGTATTATAAGATCTTGTCCGTTAAAAACATAGCAAAAGGGGGAGAGAATCTCATCAACCAACCATCAAATCTATCAGTGGCTGATCTTTAATAAAATAGCATCCTGATCGAATAAACTCACATCAGCCAATAATTCACCACTATCGCGGAAAGGTATGCTAGGGAGTTTCTTAGGAATTGTTTGAGGTGTCAGGAAATCGAGGAAGATAATTTTGTCTCTATAACCTATTTTTTCAACAATTTTTATACAAAAATACATAAAATATCACGGAGACACGAATAAACTCATTTGTTGTCTTATTTTTATTTTATTTTTTACATTTACTTTTTTTTTAATTTAACCTTTAAATTCAAAAAAATCGGTATAATTTATTATTTATTTTTATTTTCACCATCATTTTATTAATTAAATCTTCTTATATAATTAATTAATTATTTATTATAAATTTTATTCTTTAGCTTATAAATAGTTAAATTATATTGTTTTAAATAATTTTTTAAAAAAAATAAAAAGATTTTTTCATTTAGAATTTGACCAGATTTTATCACAAATTAACTAGAATACAAGTAGATTCAAGTTTTTGATTATATTAAATCGTGTCAATCATTTTTATATTTTTTAAAAATTCAGACCAGTCACAAGTACCCAATTGATCAATTAAACCCTAATTGATCAATGAAGTTTCAAAGATTGAGCTTAAGTATTCCACTAATCACATGTTCTTTCCCTATACTTATAATTTAATTATTTCTTTGCTACTTTCCGGCCATAATTGATAGCTTACAGAGCCCACAATTTCAATTATTCCCAACCCAAGTCAGCAAAAGAAATTGATCAACTCTAAGCTAGATATGTACAAACATAAAATATTCTAATTTTCAGCTATATACCCACATAAATAATACAAACAAAAAACCACTATGACTTTAAACCAACCTTCTTTGATTATTCTGGAGTTCATATTTTATGTCCTTGTTTGCAATAAAATGTGAAAATAGTGGACTATGAGCATGTTCTTTTTTATAATGCACGAAAGAGTACGTGGAAGTTTGAAATCCTTTCACTCTAGGGTTTAAATTTTATTTAGGATTTATACCCTCTCATGTTCATAATGGTTAGCTATATATATATATATATATATATATCTTACCCTCTCGAGAGCTCGACGTCAAGGCGACCCTTTCCGGTAGCAGGAATTGATGTTGGGGTTTTTGTTTTGTGAAAAAAGGAGTTGCCACCTAATATTATAGTCACTAGAAAACCTAACTGGTCTTTCAGAGATTCTAAGGCAAGGGACTGATTGCGTAAATGGAAGGTTTTAGCACCCCTGGTACGCCCTACCTAAGGTAAGCTGCTTGGTGTTTGGTTTGCCTATAATTCCTATGGTGTTGATGTTCTTTAATCCTGTCAGTTTCCTAGGATAAGTCTGCTATGATGAACGAACTTGGGTTCAAAGTCTAAGAGAAAGAACCATTGGCCAATATGGATCATACCTTTAGATATGTCTATAGAATGCCGAAGAGAAACGTTGCAAATATCTTGAAGTCTATGCTTGATTTGAAATAAATTCAGAATTTATGAATTTAGAGACAATTAAAATAGAAATCTAAGGAGATTCAATGTGCTTAAGAGCTCATTTTTTTCTTAGTATTTCAAGTGTTCGCGACTCGTAAATCGCAAAGAAGAAAAAAAAAACTAAGTTAGAAATCTAAGGAAATTCAAAGTGCTTTAAAAGTCCATTTTTGCCTTAGTATTTTATATTTTCAGGACTCATAAATTGTGGAATCAAAATTTAAAATGTCCTCAATTATAATTGAGGCTTCTTTCAAGGATGTACAATTAAATTGTTCTAAATAAAATTTTAGGCATAAATCTGCCCTTATGTTAAAAATAAACAAGTTGTATTTCTATTGACAATATTTTGGACATTTTCCTTTCATAGGTTTATTTACCCTTATATTATTAAGGGATAATGACTTGTTATTCCTAGAAATATATTTTGATATTTACCACTTGGGATTTTTTTATCCAAATAATTACAGTGAACAGTACAAAGGCAAATTATTCCCAATAATATTTTGAATATTAACCCCTTTGAAGTTTCTTTATCCGAACATTACTAATGAATAATAACAGATTATTCCTAATAATATTTTAGATATTTACCTCTTTGAGATTTTTTTTATCCAAATATTAATAGTGAATAAAGACGAATTCCCAAAAATGAGATTTTTATATTTTTGGAATATTAGCCAACACCCTTTGAAATTTACAAACATGTTGTAAAATCTAGAAATGCAAAAAAATAATTTTTGAAAATCCATGCGAAAACACCCTTTGAAAATATTTACCCCTTTTTGTTGTGTTTAAGAAATCCATGCGAAAACGCATTTTCAAAACTTCAAATATTTTTTTAAATAAAAAAAATTTAAAAACATGTTAGGGTATTGGCCGTATGCAACACACAAAAACATATTTTTATATTTTTTTTGTCAAAACGCAAGCATCACAAAAAAGAAAAAAAACAAGCCATACACATTCATTCCAAAATTTGCAAAAGGCCCAAAACACTGGTATATATATAAAAAATAAATTTCCCAAAGCCAAACTTTACTCACACAAGATTCACTCCGTCCATTTAAACCTGAATCCTATAACTAAAAAAATAACAAGTCTGTATGCACAAGAAGACCACAATTCTGAAAACCAAAACCTATAACAGTAACCATGACTCAACACCCATCCTTTTTCCGATCTTTAATACTGCCACACTCGTTAGTCTCATGCAAAAGAAAATGACTTGAGCAACGCCTTTATACTAAAGCAACTACAAAACTACAAACATAAACCAACAACTAGCTAGCTCTTTTTTTTAGAAAAAAACAATCAAAATGAAAACGTGAACCGAAAATCAGCTAAAAGACCGCTTTGACTGTAAAGGGACTTCCCTCATGTTTCACTTTCTAGATAGAGCTTTATTTAGGATCCAAACTCAAACTAATGCAACATCCTAAGGCAAAGAGACACTTGGACAAAGAAAGTGAAAGATAATGAAAGCCTTTAAAGCTCACGGTTCCTCACGGCAGGAGAATAAGAAAAGAAACGTAACCTTAACATGAACAAAAAAATCTACACTCCAAGCTATGCATGAACCGTGGGCAAGCATATGTCCTTTTGTCCAACCAGAAACGAATATCCAGAGCAAAAGGAAGGAATAGGTTTGGAATAGAAAAAACAACAGATGCCAAGTTTGAATATAGTAAGGAAGAAAAAAACTGGAACACTAACCTGCAGATCTTTCTTGTCTAAATGCAGAAGATGAAGTTCAGATAGATGGAAAAGTCTTTGCCTTTCGGCCTCTAAAAACCAAAGAAAGCCTTCCTCTTTTTGCTGTTAGGAGTTTTAAAAGACCCTTAGATTTTGTGAACTCCTGTTTTGCAATGTAAGATAGATGGAGATAATCTTCCCTCTCATTCTCACCGTTTTTTTTCTGTGTCTCTCACCTCAGCCTTATATAGGTTCTCTCGATTTTTTCTTCACTCTTTCTTTACGTCTCTCTCTGCTTTCTCCTCCCTCTGTTTTTGGTCTCTTCTCTCTGTTTTTCTTTTTGTGTTTACTCTCTTCGTCTCCCTCTACTCTCTCTGTTTTTGGCCTCCCTCCCCCATCTCTTCCTTTTCTCTTTGTCTTTAAACTCTCTCTGTCTCCCTCCACTTTTCTGTTTTTTCTCCCTCTGCCTCCTCCTTTCTTCTTCTTTTTTCCTCTTTTTTCTGCCCTTCTTTCTTTTTTTGCTGCTGCACAGCCCCTTGGTTTATATAGCCAAACCAAGCTTGAAGACCACCTTAAAACCCCCTCATCTTAGCCGTCTGTGTTTAGGAAAGCAATCCCAGCCCTTAGAAGTTGTGAGGCTCCTCTCTCTTTGTCTTCTTTCACAGCTAGCATCGTGGACGTACAAAACCATTTCCTCGTGATGTGCAGCTGAAAACCGGGCGCAAGTATGAGAGAATAAAAGGCCAACAGAAAGAGATGCAGAGGAGGGCAGGAAAATCCAGACGGGGTACAGTTGCATCCTAATTAATTCAAAATGGGGCTGTTTTAAAACGGTGCCGTATTGTTTCCTAGCTGAAGAGAGGAAAAACAATGGGCATTAATGTGTAAATGAATGACGACGTCGTTTGTTGCTGAAAAAAAATAAGGCAGCAGCAGCCACGTAATTCATGGTGGGCCGGTGGCAGATTTTTATTTTCTATTCAACCCCCCGTTTCTTCATACCCTTACGAGAGCAGGTCAAGGCGAAAACATGATATTCAAACGAGAGCAGGATGGCCAATTTCATCTTAAATCCACTCCCTTATTTCAGTCTTTTTTTTTTCAATTCAGTCCTGCAAACTTAGGGGGCAAAATCCTTCTTGCGGCAGAATTTTTACGGTAGAATTTTCGCTTTCTCATTAGATATTCAAACTTGAATATCTTGAGCTTCTTATATCAAAATCTAGCGACTCAAAAACCCAAATTCATCTACACATGTATGACTACAACTTTCATGAAGGATTCAAGATGAGATAAAATCATTTTACAGAACAGAATCGGGCCGCAATCTGGTTGGTAAAAAAAATGGTCTCCTGATCTGATTTAAAAACTGACGAATGTTGAGCATCCCGATATGACTGAGAGTATAACATCAGAATAAAAACCAGCAAAATTGTGATGGAAGCAGAGTTTTTAGTGCAACCCTGGTCAGAATCCTGCTCACAGCAGAATTCTCGTTAGATATTCAAACAGGAATATCTTGAGCTCCTGATATCGAAATCAAGCGATTCGAAAGCCTAAATTCATCTATGCATCCAGGAATACAACTTTGATGAAGGATTCAAAGTGAGATAAAATTATTTTAAAGAACATAAACTGACAGCAATCTGGTTGGTAAAAAGGGGTCTCCTGATTTGATTCAGAAAACTGACAACGCCAAGCATCCCAATTTGATTGAGAGTCTGCCATAAGAATAGTGAGCCCTAGGACCCAATAAGGGTGTAGGTCAATTCTTCAACATGGCATGTGTTGTTACCTATTTTTGGGTTCACATAAAAATGAGAAAATACAAAAAAAATATATCAAAAGAAATCCAAAAATAATAGGAGCAAGAAAAGGATTGCTGGAATGCCCAAAAAATGCCAAAATCGGTTGAGGAGATTCAAAAATACAAAAGGTTGAAATTTGACAGTGAGAGACCTGTTGATGAGGAAAATTCAATTTGAGGAAGAAAAGTAAAAAATCAGATGTTTATGGACTCAATTAAATTTTATCAAAGGTTTAATTGAATTTATAGAGGGTTTGATTGCAAGAAAATTGATTTTGTAAGTCAATTTAGACTTTTATCGGAAGAAATTAAAGTTCTGGGGTCCAATTATAATTTGAAAGAGTTGATTTGGTCAAATCAGGGGCTCAATTGCATAATTATTGAAGTTTGATGGCCAATTAGGGACTTAATTGAAACAATTCGAGACCAAGGATGAAACCAGAAAAGACGCTAACATTAAGGGATCCAATTACAATTTTGTGGGGGGTTTTTTATTATAAAACAGCGAAAACTTCAAAGGCCAAATTAGAAGAACCCAAGCGGTGCTGTTTTCACCATTAATGGTCTTCAAATAGCTGTGAATCGATGACGATAATGGAAGGAGACGTTAGCAGCGATTATAGAAAATATTCTCGATTCAATGGGGCGGGTATCGCTGCTGACATCCCTCGTCACCGTGATGGGCGCCGGCTTACCAAAATTGCTGGCGTCCTCTGGCTATAAAAGCCAGAGGAAGAGCTGCAACAAAGAGGAAGGTAGAGAGAAGAGAGGCTACAGTGAAGAGAAAAAAAAGGGGGAGTGAAACAGCTTATGAGAACGTAAGAAAAGTGAGAGAGTGGAGAAATAGTGAGTAAGCATAAGGGAGAGAAGAGGAAGGAGAGAAAGAAGCAAACCGAATGGAAACAGAGGACACGGTGAAGCAGAGAACACAGCACCACCATCATCTTCGTCTTCCCAAAATCAGGTATGTTCGATGCCCTTCTCCATTTCCCTGCAAAAATGAGATGATGCATGCTAGTATGTAAAATACAGAAAGAAAACATAAGGAAACCGACACCAGAAATCACCAGTTTGCAATACTCTGTTTTGTTTTCTTTTTTTTCTCGCACTGCAGCAAAGATGATTAACAGAGCGAAGGTAATTTAATTACCTTCGCCCTGTTCATGCAAGCGTAAATATATTATGGTGCCATTAGATAAAAATATGCCTTACAGTCTAGATGTTCAGCTTATTCGGCTTTCATTCGAGAGGCCCGATTTCAAGTCCCAACAAGGGAATTCTTTTTTTAGGGTGGTCACTGGCATAGGCCAGTGACCATGCTGGGCTGGCTAAATCTAGCCCAGCTACGCAGGTTGGCCGGGTCCAGCCCAGCCACATGGGCCGGGTTGGGCCCAGCAAAAACAAATAAAAAAATTTAAAAAACTTCTTTAATAAAATATATGTGATTTTCAGCAAATTTTTTACTGCATTTTAATCAATACTAGTTTGTATTTTTATACTGTAAAGATACAAATCTGGTATTAAAATACTTGTTTTTCGTCAAGACGTAAATTTTTTTTAAAAGAAATAAAAAATAAAAAAAAATGTTTTGTTTTCATGCATACGACCAAGTCTCTCAAAAATAAAATAAAAAAATTTGTATCTTCATACATCAAAAAAAAATTCAAAAATATGTATTAGCATGCATTTTGGCTTTAATAACCAGTTTATTAAAGTCACAAGAACTAGGCCAATATTTCAAAAATTCAAAAAAAAAATTATTTTGTTTTTTTTAATATCTAGGGTTATGATCTTATACGTAAGACGTATCCCGGATATTAAATTCTTTTGTTGACGTTAGAACGGTTAGGTTTTACCCAATAAGATAAAGATCTCTTTACCGAAGAGGACTTTTCTTAAACCATAGATGAACCAATAACTAGAAAACACGACAAGATCTTAGATTTTATCAGACAATAAAACAATGCAGCCTACCTTAGGTAGGGTGTATTTGGGGTGCTAATACCTTCCCTTTATGAAACCAATCCCCGTACTCGATCTCTGAGACCAATTAGGGTTCCTAGTGACCAAAATACTAGGTGGCGACTCCCATTTTATTTTTTCACTAATAAAGGACAAGAATTCCTTGTCTCCCCACATTTGCCACATTAGATAAAATTCGAGGGTGGATGTTTTTGCCGTGACGCCGCACACGTGCGACAACATGAGTGACAAAATATAGTTGTGATGGTTAGATATTGCACGAAACCAAGTCAGAATCAGGGCCTAAGTTGGAACAAAAAAATTACGGCAGCAGCAGAACCGGGTTTTCTTAGTGCCACTTCTGAAGGATTTATTCAACCTTAAAGACCATATAAAAAGGATTGAATTTAGCATTTTAAAGACTCCTAATTAGCTTAAGAATCCTGACAATTTCGGCAGCAAAGGGGAAGGATAAAGAGAGCAGATGCCAGCTGAAACATGGTCCGAAAAACATTTCTTTCTCCTTTGTTTTTGTCAATCTCCCAACAACCTTGAACTAAACTCCTGCCTTCAATTTAAAGGGGATATACACCATCTCCATTAGCACGTATGGCTAAAAAAAATGAGTAACAATATATATATATTAAAATTCATAAATGTCTTGTTAATTGTTGATATTATTTTAGCATTTTTATTTTTTATATTTACATTAAAAAAAAACAAAAATATTTGTTATATCACATGTATCTATTATGGGGTTTTAATGATTTATTTGTAAAATTCATATCGAGGTTTGACCCACATTAAAAAGATCATTGAAAGGCCAACATTTCAAAACCCTAAAAAACAAATTCTCTTTTAAAATTGCTTTTAAAATATATTCATAATTAGCTATTATTTTAAATATTAATGAAGAGTAATATCTCTTAATATCCTTGGTTTTTGAAACATGTCTTCCTATTAAACCTTTAGATATAATATTCATCAATGATACTGTAATGGCAATCATGAGTATTAATTTCTCATTTAGCTTAATATTCATGAATGATATCTAAGTGTCAATTAAGAATATTAATTTCTTATAAAATTTTGAATGTCTATACCACTAAATCTTACCTTCAAGTAAATCAACTCAAAATAGTTATTGCTTCGATATCTAAAGATTGAGGTACAAAAAGTCTCATTAAGCAAAATTTACTATTGTAAGAAAAATGAATCTAAATAGCTTATTATTCATGGATCATTGAACTATAAGCAAATGTTTAGCGACATTTTTTTTTAGAATTTGGATTTGGGTTCCATGAGCCCAATAAAAACCCACTTATTTATTTATTAATATAATTTAATAAACTATTAATAGTGATATGTAATGATAAGAAGTAAATAAACAAAGAAATATAGAAGTAAATAAACAAAGAAATATTAAATAAGAAGTAAATAAACAAAGAAATATAGAAGTAAATAAACAAAGAAATATTAAATCACCAAATAAATTGGAAGTAACAAAAATTAAAAACAGTAAATTAAAAACTTTAAAATGTCAAAACCTATTTTGAACTTAACTCATTGTAGTGAATCTTTGTGAGTAAATCATTGATAGATTAGTCATTACAGACTATTAAAAAAAAATGCAATTAGCAAATACAGTTTATCTAATATAGTATAATGTTCTAATATAGATATAATGTTTTAACGTGATTGTGTGTGTGTGTGTGTGTGTGTCTATATATATATATTAGCATACCCAATCCATCATTTTAGATCTTCAAATATTAATTAGAATTTCTAGGACTATAATCATATGATGAGTTTTTTTACCGTACACATTTTATTTTGACGTTAGTGAATGCATGGCACTGAAAATCAGAGAACTCCAAATACTAAGGCAAGAAAATAAGCCGGAAACCAAAAGTGGATAAAATCAAAATAATGCAAGAGGGGAAAATCCTTGTAATCTTCCAAATAATACATCAAATCCTCATATTAAGGACCTCAGCATAGAAAAAAAAAATCAAACGAAAAATAAACAACAAAAAGACCGATATTATAACTCATTTAAATTATATGGAATCTGCAATGTTTATAAATTTTAGCTTTTGGTTACGTTATTGAGGGCCACTTCAGATTTTAGAGTCTGGGGCACAGAGAGTATGTCAGAAGCTCTCTGCTTGTACTCTTTCTCCAAAGCTGCTGTTGCCAAAGATTGCAAGTCTGGACTGCAGGTTGATAACTCATTTAAAGAAGCAGGATGATACAGTGGAACTGCAGGTTGAGATAATATAGCTGAAATAAAGAAGGTCCTCACATCAGCATACGCTAAATGATACAGCGGGACCGTAGGTTGAGATAATATCAGCTCTTCATAGCAGAACGCTGCTTGCTTGTACCTAATTCATTAAGGCAGGAACTGGTTTAAGCTACTGATAAAGAATAAAACAGCATCACACAAATAATTTGATAGACAGTAGCTTTCCCAACATATAAAGGAAAATTCCTCACATTTGCAAGGAGATGTATATTTCAGCAAGCTCTCTCCAGGCATCATGATCAGCCATAAATCTAAGGAAGGCAAAGAGGAAAAATAACGCAAGACCAAATTCAGTCCTGTGTTAATTAATATCACCAAAACTGGGAAAAAGTAGGGTTTCAAGAACTGCCTCACGTTTCAAGATGCTTATTGAGCAAGTCAATTGCCCCTGTCAAATTGCCTTGTGCCTTTGCCAAAGCTACCCTTCTCTTGTGTACTACCTACGTAAGAAAAATGGCATTGGCCTGATTTGAATATAAGTTCTTCTTCATTAACACCAATAATACTTCACGATTGAGAAAGACAGCACAATGAAGCTTTATAAGGAACTACATTTCAAAAAAAATTGGTTACAAAAATTTACATGATCAAAAGGATTGTCCTCTAAAAGGCTTGAGTAAGCCTTTTTGTCTTCTCCTATATATAATTCTTTTGTATTTAGATTAACTTAAGCATTTATAATAAATATATTATTGAGAATTCTAATCTCCTTTTATATTTTATCTGAATTACTTTAACAATATATACTTCATGAAGAGAATGATGAAAGAGAAAGTCATGTTTCGTGAACTCTCTGCTTGTAAAAAAATGGGTTCAGCGACAACGATCATCATAGATAAGAAAGACATTCTTACTTTGAATCAGATGGAGTTTGTGGAATTCTTCATTGGAGAAGATATAATCAAAGCTAAACCTTCAAATGGTGAAATAGGATCGAAGGTCCTTGAGTTACTACAAGAAGGGGCTGCTTTGAATACAACCGGTACTGTTTACAAATCTCGGTCTACTTCAATTCTTGAAATTTCTGGTAGTCCAACTGAAAACGCAATACTTTCCTGGGCTATGTCGCATTTGGGCATAATTATTGCCGAGGAAAAGAAAAAAGTTGAAATAAAACATGTAGGGAACTTCGATCCTGAGAAGAACGGAAGCGGGGTACTATTGGTGAGGAGAAACAATGTGAAGGTAGGTCATCACTGGAAGGGAGATGCCGAGGTGATACTAGCCATGTGTTCAAACTATTCTGTTAGAAATGGGGAGATTAGAGACGTGGATGAGGACGCAAGAAAGCAGTTGAAGGAGATAATTCGGAGTGTGGCAGTCAAAAGCCTTTGCTGCATTGCGTTTGCCTGTAAAGAAGTTGAAGACAGTGGACAGGCCTCTGACGAGCTTGAAGCGGCTGGATTCACTTTGCTGGGGCTCGTGGGGCTGAAGGACCGATGCAGAATAGAGATTAGAACGGCGGTAGAATCATGTAAGAAAGCATTAGAATCATGTAAGAATGCAGGAGTGAAAGTTATATTGGTCACCGGTGACGATGTTCGTACAGCAAGAGCTACAGCCATTGAATGTGGAGTTTTCAGTTGTGATCAAGAGGATGTGGAAAGTGATGCTATAGTCGAAGGAGTCCAATTCAGTAACTACTCGCGGGAGCAGAGAATGGAAAGGATTGGGAAAATCCTTGTGATGGGAAGTTCATCCCCATCTGACAAGCTTGAAATGATACGATGTTTAAAGGAGGAAGGCCATGTGGTAGCAGTAACTGGTGGTGGTACCAACGATGCCCTAGCTTTGAAGGAAGCAGATATTGAGCTCTCCATGGGACTACGAGGGACTGAGGTGGCGAAAGAGAGCTCAGACATTGTCATATTGGATGATAACTTCATTTCCGTGGTGACTATGTTGAGCTGGGGAAGGTGCATTCACAACAATATTCAGAAGTTAATTCAATTTCAGCTTACAATGAACGTTGCAGCCCTTGTCATCAACCTTATCTCAGCTTGTTCTTCTGGTGTATTATCAGTGTCAGCATTCCAGATACTCTGGGAAAAGGTTGTCATTGATACCCTGGGCCTACTAGCAGTGATCAGTCATGACCAGCCCACCAAAGATCTCATGAGAAAGCCTCCTGTATGGTGGTCCAAGCGACCTATCAACGAAAGCATCTTCAACAACATCCTCATCCAGGTCTTTTATCAGGCAGTTACTCTATCAGCTCTACAATTCAATGTGGGTAAGTCAATTCTGGGTTTGGCGATTAATATACACACTTGTTTTCAATACCTCAGTCATCTGCCAAGTTTTCAATATATTTACTGCGAGGCTGCCTGTGGAGAAGAAGAGCATGTTTATGTGGATACGCAAGAACAAGCGTTTCATAGCGGCTGTGCTTGTTGTCATAGTTGCTCAAGGAGTGATAGTGGAGTTATCGAGCAAGGTGACTCACAGCATTGAGAAACTGGATCGGAAGCAGTGGTGTGTGTCCTTAACCATCGCTGCTTCATCTTGGTTGTTTGATCAGCTTGTAAGGCGTATGATTCTTCCTAAAATCAGCTTTCTTGGATCTTGAAAAGTTCCACTTGGGGTTTTCTTTTTAATATATATTTTACTACTGGTCCCTTAAGCTGTTTTGGCTGTTACTTACTGTACGAAAACGCGGTATGTCTGTCCGAAGACATTATGTTGTAACATCTATTAGATGTATGACATTCACAATTGGTTAATGTATTATAAGATCTTGTCCGTTAAAAACATAGCAAAAGGGAGAGAGAATCTCATCAACCAACCATCAAATCTATCAGTGGCTGATCTTTTATAAAATAGCATCCTGATCGAATAAACTCACATCAGCCAATTAATTCACCACTCTCGTGGAAAGATAGGTTAGTGAAGCGTTGGATTTCTTAGGAAAATGCCACGTGCAGGCTATTTGTGGTCCTGAGTTGTCTTCATCAGCGGCTATTTTTGACTTAACTTGCTTTTCCTTAGAATTGCTATTGTTTGAGGTGTCAGGAAATCGAAGAAGATAATTGCAACCGTTCTTTCGCTGAAAAGTAATTGTTTTTGAAAAGTGATTTTTGAATTTCTGTGAACAGGATCATTTTTTTTTATGACTGTTAATATTATAAAAAATAAATTAAAAAATATTTTTTAGTGTTTAGTTATGTTATGAAAAATAAGATAAAAAATAATTTGTTAATATTTTTTTATCAAGTTTATTAAAATAAAAATGAATGAATTTTACAAATTTAAAAGTTGAATGATAATGAAAATTTTTTAAAAAACTAATTTTATAAATTATCTCAAAGAAAATAAATAAAAATTAAAATAATAGAGATCAAATCTAACAGATAAAAAAATTGAAAGGTGATAAAATTAAAATAATTATAATTATAATTTCATAAATTATTTTAAATAAAATAAATAACAATCAAAAGAACGAGGACCAAATTTGATAAATAAAATTTTTTAATTAAAAATGATAAGAGAAAAGCAAATAAAAATCATAAAAACGAGGACCAAAGTTGATATAAAAATCAAATTAAATTAAATTTTAAGGGTGAAATTAAAAAAATAAATAATAATCAAAAGTTTTATGATCAAATTTGATATATAAAGCAAATAAATGACATTTCTAAGTTTTTTTTATTATAAAGTGTTTTCTATTAACCAACTTTTCTATTAACAAATAAATACAGGAAAGTTTGGAAAAGTAATTTTCAAAAAACTATTTTTCATTGAACAAACGGAGATCTTGATCCTTACAACCTATTTTTTCAATAATTTTTATACAAAAACATATAAAATATTACAGATACACGAATAAACTCATTTTTTGCCTTATTTTTATTTTATTTTTTTAATTTACTTTTCTTTTTAATTTAACTTTGAAATTCAATAAATTTGGTATAATTTATTTTTTTTTTATTTTTGTTTTCACCCTTATTTTTTTTAATTATATATATATATATATATTATTTTTTGTATAATTAATTATTTGTTATCAATTTCATGGAAAATAGCTAAATAACGTTGTTTCAACAAAATTTCTTAAAAAAAGCCAAAGGGTTTTTTACTTGTGATTTGACTGGATTTTACCGTAAATTGACCAGAATACAGGGAGATCCATGTTTTTTACTATATTAGATCCTTTCTATATTTTCGTACAAACCAGATCATGGATTCATGAAATTCCAAAGAGTGACCATAAATTGGATCACTAAGCAAAAACATATTTGATTATGAAGTTCCAAAGATTGAGCTTAGTATTCCACTAAGCACATGTTCTTTAATTCCCTGTACTTGTAAACAAATTTAATCATTTCTTTGCTACTTTCCGGCCATAATTGACACCTTACGGAGCCCACGATTTCAATTCTTCCCAACCCAAGTCAGCAAAAGAAATTGATCAACTCTATGCTATATATATAGACAAACACAAAATTAATATTCTAATTTTCAGATATATACCCACATAAATAATAAAAACAAAAAACCACTATTACTTTAAAACAACCTTCTTTGATTATTCTGGAGTTCCTATTTTATGTCCTTGTTTGCAATAAAATGTGAAAATAGTGTGTACTATGAGCATGTTCTTAGTTTTTTATAATGCACGAAAGAGGACGTCTTGTTATATCACATGCATCTATTTTAGGGTTTTATGATTTATTTGTAAAATTCATCACCCACATTAAAAGACCATTGAAAGGCCAACATTCCAAAACCCTAAAAAACAAATTCTATTCTAAAATTGCATTGAAAATATATTTATAACAAACTATTATCTTAAATATTAATGAGGAGTAATACGTCTTAATACCCTTGGTTTTTGAAACATGTCTTCCTATTAAACCTTTAAATATAATATTCATCAATGATACCATAATGACAATCATGAATATTAATACCGATCTGAGTACCAATCAAGAGCATTAAATTCTTATGAAGTTTTGAATGTCTATGCCACTAAATCTTACCTTCAAGTAAATCAACTCAAAAATAGTTATTGCTTGAATATCTAAAGATTGAGGTACAAAAAGTCTTCCAAGTGAACTATGATACTATAAGATAAATGAATCTACATAGGTTTTTTTTTTTTTTTACCCATTGCACGCATTTTATTTTGACGTTAGTGAATCCATGGCACTGAAAATCAGAGAACTCCAAATACCAAGGCAAGGAAATAAGCCGGAAACCGAAAGTGGATAAAATCCAAATAATGCAAGAGGGAAAAATCCTTGAAATCTTCCTTGTCTGTGATCTGTGCATTCCAAATAATGCATCAAATTCTCATATTAAGGACCTCAGCATTGAAAAAAAAATCAGGGGAAAAATAAACAACAAAAATACCGATATTATAACTCATGATTTAAATTATATGGAATCTGCAATGTTTATAAATTTTAGCTTTTGGTTACGTTACTGAGGGCCACTTCAGATTGTAGAGTCTGGGGCAACAACGAAAATCTTCAAAAAAAAAAAAAAAAAGGATCGAGTTATGATGAAACTTTCAAGCTTTTAAAACCTGAAGTGAACACACAGAGTTTGTCAGAAGCTCTCTGCTTGTACTCTTTCTCCAAAGCTGCTGTTGCCAAAGATTGCAAGTCTGGACTGTCCTTGTCTTCCTTGTTTCGTCCTTTTGAAAGCCGTGCAATAGCTGACGTACACTGGTGACAAAGGATCATAATTTCCTTGTTAGTCACACAGTTCAGAAACATTGTCAAAGGCGCGGGATAGGAAAAAGGAGAGCTTCAAATTCCTAAAGATAATAATGAAGCTAATAAATGGCCTCAATACAAACATTAGATGGGAACTTCAGAGGAAGGAGAAAAGAAAACATAAACAACGAATTTCAATGCCAGAATCACCCCAAAGAAGATGTAGCTACATCCTCAAGTCAAATATTTGCACGCACAAACACACATAGAGGAGGAGGAGGAGGAGGAGGTATCTCACCAGACAAATACCAAAAAGTGCCCTGGTGTTCTTGCCCCCAGTCAAATCTATGGTGGAAGAATAATATTTCTTCGCTGTCAGAAGGTTTTCAATTCCACCAAGAGTGTAAAGCACCTGTTGATTCAAGAAAGCAAAGGCAATTTAGTAATCATTGTTAACAAAGGGAGTCGTCTATGAATTGATCTGGGTTGCTATTCCTGTGCATGCCTAATAATATTAGCATATACTATTATGGTCGTCTGTGTTAGATGTCATAAATTGGCATTCTATCCATATTCCTAAAATTGTTTGAAATGCCCAATAAAAAGTCTATGCAAGATGAATTCTTTAAGCATCAGCGCCAGCACGGTTCAGTTGATGTCAAATGCATGATCCTATTTGGATATACCAGTGAATTCTATGTTTTGGTATCTCTGGTTAAGCAGCCAATATAAAATTATTCTCTAAATAATGCTGCTTAGAAGCTTTTAGCAAAAGATAAGAATAATAAAAAACAATAGCTTCAGCAGTGGTTACTCATTTAAAGAAGCAGGATGATACAGTGGCATAGGCTTAAATGATCCAGTGGAACTGCAGGTTGAGATAATATAGTTGAAATAAAGTTCCTCACATCAGCATACGCTAAATGATACAGCGGGACAGTAGGTTGAGATAATATCAGCTCTTCATAGCAGAACGCTGCTTGCTTGTACCTAATTCATTAAGGCAGTAACTGGTTTAAGCTACTGATAAAGAATAAAACAGCAACACAAATAATTTGATAGACAGTAGCTTTCCCAACATATAAAGAAAAATTCCTCACATTTGCAAGGAGATGTATATTTCAGCAAGCTCTCTCCAGGCATCATGATCAGCCATAAATCTAAGGAAGGCAAAGAGGAAAACTAACATAAGACCAAATTCAGTCCTGTGTTAATTAATATCACCAAAACTGGGACAAGGTAGGGTTTCAAGAACTGCCTCACGTTTCAAGATACTTATTGAGCAAGTCAATTGCCCCTGTCAAATTGCCTTGTGCCTTTGCCAAAGCTACCCTTCTCTTGTGTACTACCTACGTAAGAAAAATGGCATTGGCCTGATTTGAATATAAGTTCTTCTTAATTAACACCAATAATACTTCACGATTGAGAAAGACAGCACAATGAGGCCTTATAAGGAACTACATTTAAAAAAAAATTGGTTATAAAAATTTACCTGATCAAAAGGATTGTCCTCTAAAAGGCTTGAGTAAGCCTTTTCTGCCTCTCCCCAAGATCCCTTTGCTTCAGGTAACATTGCCTCCAGTCTGCCTGTGATTTGTGTGAAAAAAGAAAAAACCATTCCATCACATGTTAAGATCAAAACAAAAATTTTCCTTGTACTTCCTACAGGGACTCAAACTACAGCTGAAAAATTAAACTGTAGAGAAAACACCTAAAGCCACACGATCGAATGTGTATGGTCATAATATTAACATTTCGATGTTCCTATTTGAAGTCCAATGACTTGGTATCCCCACTGACGCTAAAGAAAAAACAAACTGCCACCTCACCTTGTAGAACAATTTAAAAAATGAGCAAACTGTGATCTAAGAATTTCTTAATGCAGGAGAGCTATTAAATGATAGGGAACTTGGCCACGTAAGATTATGCATCACATGCAATTGAAAGATCGTTATTAGTTCCCACTCGTAACCACAACAAAGCACACTTGTAAGCCATATGTTATTTTTAACTTACCAACTCTTTTACTCTCTGGAAATTTCTTCTGCAACGCATTTACACAGTCCTGCAAAAGATTGCAAATTACATATTGCATCAACTTCAAAACAAAGAATCTCATACCACCCAACTACAGTAACCAGAAAAAGCATATGAGTAAAGTCAAATGAGCTCGAATACAAAACCTATGGATGCAAGACTCAAGTATATAGCACTCATGTTGAAAGGCAATGCAAAAGAGATGAAAGAAGAAAAAAAAAAGAGATATGAATGAAGTTTCAAGGATAAATTGTCCAAAAATCTTTATTCACTCAATTTACATTACACCCAACATTCTAAAATGTTCAGGAGATTACAGTTTTTTATTATAAAGTTTTGGTTCGATCAGAAAAAATAGCATGCCTCACAGTTATGCCTTAAAAATAAACAGTTGAGGAATAGTAAGCACCTAAAATAAAGGCCAAGGAACAAGAAAATTTAATGAATAAGTTGGACTTTCTAAGCACATCCTTGTTATGGGCCAAGGGCTAAGAAAGAATAGAAGCAAAAAATAAAATAAGAAACAAAGACAGTGATCCTGGAGCCAAATAAGTACCCACTGCCTACCAACCCTCAGAAAATCAACCATCACCAAAACCTAAAGCTAACACCCGTTTGAAATATCAATTAACTCACAGAAGAACCATAATTTTTGCAAAATATTGCTTCACCAACAATCAGAATGTAGGGATTTGTGCTATATTTAACATCAGAAGAACTGAGAAGTATGGTGGAACATTGATATGAGCTTGATTTCTTTGAACTAATGAAATCTCGAGGCATTAGGACATATCATAGAAATGCACAACCAGCGTCTTTTGCAATAGCTCCTACTGTGTGCCTAAGCGAGATTATTAACTATAGAACAATAAAAGGAGTGAGACAAGTTCGATATGAAAAAATCCAAGAACAATGAATATATTAACTATTCTCAATCTACAGAAATTACTTCGTTAATGATCAGTAGAAACACCTGCTAAAGCACCTAGAGTGAAATTGATTTGAAACTAAAATAAAATATATAAAAAAAACACTAAGCTGAAAATGAAACAATTGATACCTTTGCAACCTCAAGAGATTGGCAGTCCATGGCTGCAACTGCAACCTGTTCATATAGAGTCCATTCTACATCAACAACGAAGTACTAATAAATCAGTATACATTCAACAGCTTAGTGGCTGCAATTCGTAAAACAAGGAGCTTTAAACCATTGAAACAACCAGCATAACGTGTGTGTTTGCAATCCATAACCAGTCAACATCAAGTTTCAAAACCTCAAATCTCAATTATTCAACAAAAAATTTCATAACTCACTAAACAAATTACACAGTCACGGTAATTCTTACTCAAACCCAATTCAAATCAAGCTCCAAACTTTCAAACCCAGAAACAAAACTGAATCCAAAAAGACTCCAAATTTCCAATAATTGAGCAAACCCAGAGGAGCAAATCAATAAAAGAACCCATCAAAAGAGAGAAAGTACACCTTCAGGACCAAGACTGGATCTTTTCTTGGAGTCATTCAAGATCAATAATCCATGCTTTAACACCTTGACAGAACGCCTAACTTTGAGCTTTCTAACCATGCAGAGATACTCCCATGCCCCTCCTCCTCCATTGTCCACTTGACTCTCCAATCTATTCAATTGCGTCTCTTCTGTTTTGGTCACCATATTTATTCTGCTTCTCTCTCCTTCTCTTTGTGCGTTTCTCTGTCAGAGTGTCTGTGGACTCTGTTACAGATATACTATTTTGAAGAGCATTATATGAATTTTTGAATAATATAAATATAACTTTTTTAATTTACATTCTAAATATAAAAAAGTTATTTACAACAGCTAATTGTGGGAAAATTCTTAATTAATTTAATATTAAAATATAATATGAATGATAAATACTTTTTTTATTTACAACAGCTAACCTTTTTTTTTTTATCTCCTTATTGTTGACCTCTCGGAACGTCATAACTGATGAATGATAAATACTTATATGAAAAAAAAAACCCCAAATTAGTCCCCGTTAATGCATGTTTAATCCCTATACTGTTTAGGTATCGACACATGAAACCTTCTACTACCAAGTTTGTTCAATCAAATTTTCGCACTTCTAAATTTTGGACAGATGTGTTCGTATTCCTTGTAGCTTGATCTGTTTGATTACACTGTTAAGATTTTGTCCAGGATATATGAATAATAAATGACTATCTTAATAGCGGTTGCCTTTTGTTTTATTTTGGACAGAGTTCTTTTCAATTGGCATTGAACAACTCCTGAAAGAAACAGTGATCAATACAAATTTCATTCATGGTTATATCCACTACTGTCCAATCCCTCCTGATTTGAGCTCACAGCTTTTACACATTTCCTTAGAGGAATCATTGCAAATTCCTTAGGAAGGTATGGTTGCATTAACTATTTTGGTTTACAGGAACTTCCTTGATAACCCCTTTGGAAGCCTGCTGAGTTTTTGGCTGACAGTAGTTGCTGATCTTCAACAATTGCTTTACTTGGTTTCCAATTATTTGACTTGTATTGTATTCTTTTCAGCGTTTTGGAAGTGGTTCAGTGTCAACGCATTTCCTTGGAGCTGCATTGCTCGGAGGAGAGTGGGAAAGTACTGCAGTAAGCAAGATCCTTGATCCAAGAGAAGGAGATATCCTTTCATTATTTCTATGTTCAGACCATTAACTCTGTGGCTTGTTTCAAAAGACTGTAAAAACATTATTGGGATGATTTTTAGCTATTATTTTTCTTGACTCGGAGCTTTAAATACAAAGAGATGTGATGAGGGAGGCTCGGGAATATTATGAGGAAAGAAATGATACTGAGGGGACCCTAAGGCAACTCCCTCGCCATCGTGTGGCTGAAGGGGCCATGGTAAGTTGCCGGCTGTCGCTGCTCCACTGTAAATTTCTTTATCTGACATCCTGATACTATCAGTGCTTCCATGAAAAGTATTTTTAGTAAATTTTTAATCTTAAATATGTGATTCTTTCCCCTCTTTGTTTGTATCATCTATTTTCTAGCTATGCAGTCCTCGTATCAGTCATAAGATTTTTACTAAGCATGATTACTTTAATTACTTTTCTCACATGCCATTGATGAACATTAATTGTACTTCCTTTTAATATCATGCAGCTTCAGTGTTTAAAGAATGTCCTGGGGACTACTTGCAGGCCCTGAAA
>Ga0325411_1000395_pt1 | contig 45410 bp, 40 predicted proteins | sample PopdelMetagenome_13_FD_206181 | JGI IMG/M metagenome (GOLD analysis project Ga0325411, IMG submission 206181) | Populus deltoides microbial communities from Bellville, Georgia, United States - Xylem-PdIQD-R4 | ecosystem: Host-associated > Plants > Phyllosphere > Stem > Wood/Secondary xylem...
GTCCACTAAATCAATAGTTGGCCACTACATCAATAATCAATTACCAAATGAATAGTTCTGAATTTTAGCCTATAAAAGGAGGCATTTGCCATTCATTTAGAAAGCTTGGTTCTAAGATCAAGATCATTCATGACCTAGAACTTGCAGTGGTGGTGTTTGCCTTAAGAGTATGGAGACATTACTTGTATGGGACACAAGTTCAAATCTTTACAGACCATAAAAGTTTGAAGTATTTGATGTCACAAAAGGAGTTGAACATGCGGCAGAGAAGATAGGTAGAGTTAATAAAATATTACGATTGCATTATTGATTACCATCCTAGTAAGGCTAATGTAGTAGCCGATGCCTTGAGTAGGAAGGGAAAAACGGTGATGAATGATATGGAGCTAAAGGAACAGGAAAGTATAGTGGAATTAAAACAAATGGGCTTGCAGCTAAGTGTAGGGTCCAAGCAGTCACTGTTAGCTCAGTTAAAGATCCGGTCTGTGTTTTGATACAAGGTCTTGATGGCTCAACAAACAGATGGGAAAGTAAAAGAGATCAAGGGTAGGGTAAACAAGGGTATAGAGACATCATTTCAAATGCTATCCGATGGGCTAATAGTTCTGGGAAGGCGAATTTATTTGCCTGAGGATAAGACTTTGAAAGATGAAGTATTAAAAGAAGTGCATGAATCTCGATTTGCCACTCATTATGGGAGTACAAAGATGTATAGGGATTTAAAGGAATACTACTGGTGACCAAATATGAAGAGGGAAATAGCAGAATTTATGTCAAACTGTGGGATCTGTCAACAAGTAAAGATAGAACACCAGAAACCTGCAGGGGAATTACAATCATTATCAATCCCGGAATGGAAATGGGAGGATATTTCTATGGATTTTGTGACGGGATTACCCAGGGGAAATAAGGGGAATGATGCCACATGGATGGTCGTGGATCGACTAATGAAATCTGCCTTGTTTTTACCTATAAAGATGACTGATTCAGTGGATAAACTGGCAAAATTGTATGTAAATGAAGTAATCAGACTTCATGGAATGCCAGTTTCAATTATATCGGATCGGGATCCAAGGTTCACATCGAGGCCTAGCTTACAACGGGCAATGGGGACAAAGTTGAATCTGAGCACGGCATTTCATCCTCAGACGGATGGTCAATCTGAAAGGACCATCCAAACTCTTGAGGATCTCTTGAGGTCCTGTGTGCTGGAGTTTGGAGGGAATTGGGAGGATCTCTTGCGATTGGTGGAGTTTACTTATAATAATAGCCATCAAACTACTATTGGTTTGGCTCCATATGAAGCATTATATGGGAGGAAATGTCGTACCCTAATTTGTTGGGAGGAAGTAGGAGAAAGGAATCTTTTGGGACCTAAGATGGTGCAACTGACAACTGACAAGGTGAACGTGATCAAAAAAAGAATGAAGGAAGCCCAGGATAGCCAAAAAAGTTACGCAGATCGCCGAAGAAGGCTGTTGGAATTCCAAGTAGGGGATAAAGTATTTTTGAAGGTGGCTCCTTGGAAAGGCATCATTCGATTTGGAGTAAAAGGGAAATTAGCCCCGAGATATATTGGCCCTTTTGAGATTAAAGAAAGAATCAGGCCAGTTGCATATCGATTAGAATTGCCTGTATATTTGGATAAGATTCACAATGTGTTCCATGTATCATTGCTACGAAAGGCCAAGATAGACCCCTCACGGGTATTGCCACAAGTTCCTATGAAGATTAAAGGGGATCTAACCATGAAAACTAAGCCCGTCAAGATCTTAGATCGAGATGAGAAATTATTGAGGAATAAAAGAGTTCCCTTGGTGAGAGTATTGTGGAGAAGCTCTCAAATAGAAGAAGAAACATGGGAAAGAGAATTCGAGATGAAGGAAAAGTTTCCGCACTTATTCTCCGACATAGGTACGTAACTTGAATTTCAAGGATGAAATTTTTATTAGGAGGGGAGATTGTAAATCCCGAGAAAAACCAAGGCTGGATTAAATTAAAGAAAATAAACTAAACTAAAAAGAAGTGGGGGTAAGAACCAATACACTTAAAGAAAATGGGGCCTAAATGCAAATAAGAATAATTATAGAGCATAAATACTCCTATTCTCACCAAAAACAGATCTGCAGCTACGTAAAGAAAGAAAAGAGGGAGTTTTTATATCTATTTTTTTTACAAATCAAGAGAGAAACACCAAAATTTCAAGAACCCATCCCAGATTGAGGGTTATAGGTAAAATAAACCCTGGTGGGAAAGGGATTAACAAGAAAAAATTGAACAAGAAGAGAAGAGGGGAGGGTCGACTGTCATTAGAAAGAAAATGAGGGATCGAAGCCTTGATTCGCACCAGGTAAGATATTATAAACCTGGTCTTACGAGTCATTTCAAGTCGATTATGAATTGATGACTGGATGTAAATTTATATTGAGTTCTTAGACTTGAATTGAAAAAAAAAGAAGAAGTAAGAGTTGTTAAAGTAAAGAACTTCGTGTGTTGTGTGTAAATGGAAAGGTGATGAATCTGGACAGTTTTGTCTCTTGACCTTCAAAGAGATTTTGGGTAGGAGAATGAAGGAATTAGGATCAAGTTCCTTCATGGAAATTGTAGTTTTGGATGTTTACTAACTAATGAAATTGGTCTTGCTCAATTTGGAGTCATAGAACTCCAATTAAGGGTCACCAACCGAGACTGGGTCATGACAGACCCTATAGGGTAGTAGGTCTGGTTCATTGATGAGCAATTTTGACTATCTTAGAGGTAGAACTGGGTTCTTCTCAAAACATAGAACTTGTAGCCTCATGTCTTACCTTTCCAACACCATAAATTTCGCTTGAATCGGAGTTCTATAACTCCAGATATAATTAAAACTATGAGGAGAGGTCAGACAGTAACAGTTCAAAAATGGACAGTAACAGTTGGACAGTAACAGTCCAAATGTTTGTTAATGAGTAATTTTGGCTATCTTAGAGGCCGAACTGGGTTCTTCTCAAAACATAGAACTTGTAGCCTCATTTCTAACCTTTCCAACGCCATAAATTTCGCTTGAATCGGAGTTCTATAACTCCAGATATAGTTAAAAATCTGAAGAGAAGTCAGACAGTAACAGTTCAAAAACGAGACAGTAACAGTTGAACAGTGATAGTCCAAATATAAAGAAAGGAATGATAACTAGGATTGGACAAAGAACAACAGTAATAATGAGTGAAATGAGAAAAACATAAAGTACTAAGAAATGACTGAAAGAAAGACTTATTGGTTGTTGATATGGTTATTATAAAACATATCCTTGAGTGAGGAAAATTTATGAGATAAACCTGTGATTTGCAGGAGGGACCACAAGCGTGGTGCAATAGCAGCAGCAGGGGAGCACGAGTAGAGGTTCTATTGCAGGTAGGTGAATCACACCTTTACCTTCTACGTAAATTCCATGTTTTAATATATATTACTGATGTGAAATGTGAATTATCGAATGTATGTGTACTTAAGGGGAAAGGTTGTTGTGTAAATTGCTAAGTGATGAAATTATCACTGACAAATGAAATATGAGAAGTGTGAATTGAGGTGTAAACTAGCATACATTTAGTGTATGTTAGGATCCTGGATAAAGGGATCGCCATGTTTGGACAACATACATTTAGGATCTCGGGTAAGGGGATCGCCATGTTTCGGGCTGGCATACATTCAGTGTATGTTAGGATCCCGGGTAAGGGGATCACCATGTTTCGGCTAGCATACATTACATTCAGTGTATGTTAGGATCCCGGGTAAGCGGATCACCCTACATCGACTCCTATGGGATGATGATGATGATACCAGTGAAAAGGGGTATCGAAAATGGGTTAAACGAAGATAAACATGTTTGATCTTATAAAGTCTGGAATGGAGGTTAATAGTAAAAGAGGGAATGGTTATTAATAGTTTGAATAAGGAAGAGATTCTAATGAAAACCAGAAACGAGAAGGGAACAAAATATGAATGCATGTTACCCTTTTAAAATTGTTTGATTTCAAGTTGTTATTTCATTTTATGTGATAGTCACCTTTCAATAATATGTATTTTGTTTTAGGAACATCACATGCACGACAGGAGTAGATCCTAGCTTATGTTTCCCTTCTTGTAATTTAGGTTATAGGGGGTATACCCTTATATTTTGTAAACATGAAAATGTTTGTATAACTTAATTTGTATAATTAATGTTTAAACTTGATTGAATGAACTTAATCTATGTAGTTCATGTAACCATCTTTCATGTCTAAGTATTTACTTCTATTTTCATCCATAATGATATTGTGTTATATAATGCATATCATGAATATCGTGGGTAATAGGTGTGAGAATATTGTGGAAATTGAAACCCAAGATGATTGGGTCAGGATTAAGTTATGAAATGCGAATTATTAGAAATGTAAACAGGCTGCATATCAGTAACTTGGAACCTCCCGGTATAGGGGGGACTCCGTTGAAATTTTGGTAAATTTTAATATGAAAACCATGAATATATATATATATATATATATATAAAATTCTCTGTTTTTGGTTGACATAAGAGTGTTGTCTTTTTATCTCCAAGTAGGGGGTGTTACAATACCACCTAGGAAATAGTGGTTGTATGATATTTGATGAAGTCGGGGTAATAAGTCTGGAGTCTAACAGATTCTGGTAGACAAACTCGAGTGGCAAAGGTATGTCGATCTTGGACAAAGGTATTTGAGTAGTTGATGCTATAATGAGACTTAACTGAACCACACAACTAAGGTTTCCTAATTAAGAGCCATCTTCGGGTTCATCTCTCATTATTGTTCTGAAATCCATGGTAGGACCTTCAATTTTTCCCATTTTGATAGCTTGTTCAATTCTTTTGGCAATCCTCATTACTTTATGAAAATGTTGAGCTGAGCTTCCCATCAAATGCTCATAATAAGGGAATTGGAAGGTGTTGATGAACAACAACATCATTTCTATCTCTATCAATAAAGGTTAGATAGATGTTGCCTTATCTCGCCATCTTTGCGTATAGCCCTCACACATTCTTGGTTTCCTTTCTCCATAGCCGTCAAGCTAGTTTTGCCATGAGCAATTTTCAGATTGAACTTATACTATTTCAAGATGGTGTCTCCCAGTTCTTTCCATTTCTTGATCCTGGTATTGTCTAGTCTCATGTATTAGCTCAAGGCTGATCCAGTGAGACTATCTTGGAAAAAATATACCAACATCTTATCGTTATGGATCATTTCAACCATCTTGCTGTTGTATGACCAAAAATGAGTGTTTAGGCATTCTAGTCTGGTATACTTGACGAAGTCCAATGCTTTAAACTCCTTCGGTACCATAATGTTAAGAACTAAAAAAACTTTAGCTGCTAACACAGGGTCAATCAGATTATTTCCTTCAAATGCTCTCAATCTCTCTTCTAAGACAACCCGTTTATCATGGTCTATAGGACCGATTGACCTATTGTTAGAAGGTCCTTTTGTTGTTGGATCCATGGTGATCTAAGCCTTGACTTGGATAGATAGGTGCAAAAGGGATAAAAGGATGCCTAATTACTGAGTCTGCCCCCAAGTTTTGAGATGTGTGAGGGACATGGACTGGCGATGTTTTCATAGGAGGCAATGCAGATGTTCCCTTTCAATTCTGGAAACTCAACACTTGTTTAAACAGTTTTGTGACTCTAGCTACTCTACCTTTGATGCTCTCAATTTCCCTTTGATAATGAGCTTCTATCTAAGCCCTTTCTTCATTTTCCATATTTTCTCTCAGTCAGGTGTAGTAGACCATAGGTAGAGGGACCTACGTTTCAACCTGGGAGCATGCATGTTAACTGTATGAGCATACTTTTATATGATGAACTTGCCTTTTAAAGGGGTGAAACATGGTTGTATTTCTTGCATGATGAAACAAGAATTTTGATTCTTTCCCAAACTCTACAACAAAAATTTCTTGAGTGGCGATCATTGTTTCTCCCACAATTCTTGAGTTCAGGATGCTTCAAGGGCTTGCATTAATGCAAAATAAAGGTTGCGCATATAACCTAAGAACAAGTTCTACTCATTAAGTGTGTAACATCCTCATTCCCAGGACCGTCACATTAATCATAGAAAGTTGAGAGGAATATGGTCATTTGTTTTTTGGATTCTTACCAAGATCACCGAAATTTCTACTGAAATTTTAATAGAGTCTCCCCTATATCGGGAGGTCCTAAGTTATCGATAATGACCAGTATATCAGTAATACTCATAATTAAATCACCTCCTAACTATTCAAGAATCCCATGCCATTATATTCCAGAAATACAACCATAATATCACAAGTAACCACATCTTAACTTAGAATATTACTTAATAGTTAGGTAGCAAAGACAACATACATAAAGGTCACATACATAACATACTAAGATTTACATTCAAATATTTAAGTTACATGATGTTGTTACAATTCAGGTTCTATAGTTTTTGGATGCAAAATACATCAACATCCATTAAATTCTAAATAACAAAAAATACAAAATCTAAGATACTACTCTTATCGTGGATATGAAGGACTTGCAACAACAAAATATATGTGAAAAATAATTATATTAAGACAACAATATTGTAAAAAGAGAAGATCAAATGACACACATAAATAAATATGCAAGGTTATGTATTATTATAATTCCTTAAAATTCCCGCCTAATGCTTTTTAAGTTCATTGTTTTGGGAATCACCAAATAATTCCCTCCCATTTTATTCCACAGTTTCCAATCAATATTCACCTCTTTAAGGCCAAAGGAATACTCCCTTCAAGGTTTCGATCCCTATTTCATTAACACTTATTATTATTCCTCATCAAGGACACCCTTATAACAATTCTCCCCTAAAACTTGGAAGGGGTGCTGATTCTAATGAATTTCATTAATGTCATTAGTCACCCATATCGGGACTGATTAATCAAGTTTATAATGAATGCTGACATCAACATCACCGATTGATGTCTTTGATTATTTCCAACCTAAAATAATCAATCAGATTTTCCTTTCCATAACTTCTGGGAATATTTCCAGAAATATTAATGTCAAGATTCTTGACATCATTAGCTTTCACTTAAGATCATTTATTCATCTCGGTTATCCACTTAGGATGCTATTAGCTGAAGCTAGTCATTTATTTATCCCGATCATCCATTTAGGATGCCATTAGCCGAAGCTAATTATTTGTTCATCTCCGTCATCCACTCCATTTGGATGTTATTAGCCGAAGCTAATCATTTGTTCATCTCCGTCATCCACTCCATTTGGATGCCGTTAGCCGAAACTAATCAACAATTTATCCCGGTCATCCATTCAGATGCCATTAGCCGAAGCTAATCAATCATTTGTCCCCGTCATCCCTTTAGATGCCATTAGCTGAAGCTAATCAACAATTTATCCCGGTCATCCATTCAGATGCCATTAGTCGAAGCTAATCATTCATTTGTCTCGGTCATCCATTTAGATGCCATTAGCCGAAGCCAATCATTTGTTCATCCCGGTCATCCGCTTAGGACGACATTAGCAGAAGTTAATCATCAACTAATCAAACATTCCAAAGGTGGTTTATGAAATTACTTTAACATGGTAATATCCTTAAAATTGCTCATTCAAACAATTCATAACAATTTGACATTTGTTGCAACATAATAGCAGATCCTTCGTGATACTCGCACATACATTCCGTAATAGTTTAACATTAATAACACAAGAGTACACCCTTTGTATTACTCATCCAACCATTCATGACAGTTAATGTTCAATACAATACAATAATAGATCTTTCGTAATACGCATACAACCATTCGTGATAATTAACATTCAGTATAATACAATGGTAGATCTTTTGTAATACTCATACAACCATTCGTCGCAATTACATTCAACATAATAAAACAATAGATCCTTCGTAATTCTTATACAACCATCTGTCACAATTACATTTAATAAAATACAACAGTAGATCCTTCATAATACTCACACAACCATTCATCAACAGCCCAAATTCATAATAGCCGAATAAACATCTCATAGTTGGTTTATCATAAATTGCAACACAATAATATATCCACCTCAAACAGGTTATCTCAGAACATTAACATTTTCATCATTGTTTCAACATGCATCAAGAACTCGATCGACATTGCATAGTCGTCTTGACAATCATCAAAACTTTAATCAAACACTTCATCGTTGTTTCATCATTTAACAAGGATTTAATAAAATATCATCATAAGTAAATCATTTCAAAACATAACTTCACATGAGAAAAAAGTGGAAACCACCTACCTGTTCCACCTCCAGGTTGTCCATGTCCTGATGATGGTCTGATCCCGGTTGCACACCACCTAAGACATTAATGACCACAAATCAGTATATTTGCATCCTTAAATCACATTCATCACCATGCTTATTTCAAGAATCCATATGTTCATGTTCATGTTCAAGTGTAACATCCCACATCGAAAGAAGAGTGTCCAAAGCCAGGGCATATTAAGGCAGTTGGTACCTAACCTTGTAGGACGCGTTTTGGGGCCTGTGGGTTGCCAGGAACAAAATCGTGAAGCGTGGAAGCCGGGTTGGTCTGAGCCATAGCGGACAATATTCTGCAAGGGGGAGTGGGTCGGGCCTTACATTTTGGTATCAGAGCTTAGGTTGCTATTCCGGGGATAGGAATGAGTGTAAGGTTTTGAAATGTGGTTCAGAATAGCGAGAACAAGGCAAGGAGCCAGGACTGATCCATTCCCAGTTCGAGGAAGTGATCAAAGTCTTCATTATGAAAGTGATCCAAATTGGGATCCCTTGACAGACACTTTCTTCATGTACCTGCAACATCAGTATACTCTAAAAGAGGCGAGTTAGTGAGATTTTGAGATGATTTGTTGTCCCGTCAGGCTAGGGTAACAATGCCGATGTATCAGACATACAGGAGGGGGAAATAATATACCCCCATCAGTGGCACCGGTAGATGGGTCAAACCCATTTTAGGATTATGCTTCTATGGATCATATAGTGAGAGCTATAGCAGCAGGAATGGCAACGGGAGCCTTCAGTGCAACTCTTAGATCAGGGGGAGTAGTCACCATAGTGCAGTGGGTGAGGTGTATGAGAGGGATGGGTTGTATGACTTACCATGGTGAAGAGGATGCTGAGGTTGCTGGGCATTGGCTGAAACAAGAAAAAGAAAAAAAGGGAAAGAGTTATAAATTAGATATAGGTGCTAGAGATTTGACAGTTTTTTTATAGAGGGGTAAAACTATATATGGGAGGGTTAGAATTGAGGGTAAATCTTTTGCTGCTAGAGTTATATGATTTTGACTTGAATCTGGGCATGGCTTGGCTAAGTAAACATAAGGTATAAGTGGATTGTTTCACCAAAACAGTGACAATCCAAGGAATAGGTGATAAAAGAGTAGTGGTTAAAGGGAAACGAAAAGATATTTCAAGTTGTGTAATCTCAGTCTTGATGGCTAGAAAGTTTACCGTGCTAGGTGTGCAAGATTGAGGTTGTTAATGAATCATGGAATTCCTGAAGATATTCGCTGGTTGATTGAAGAAAAGGTCTGATTTTCAGGTGAGTCCTCCAATTCTTTCATCTCATACATGCCTGGAACAGGTAAAAGCACTTTTGCAAAGAAATGTTGTGCAAAACGATTGAAAGTATGTCACCGATGTGCCAGATGGACTTGTAATGCAACATGTCGTTCTTTAGGAATAGTATTTATAAATCGTGAAGATAAAATACAAGTCATTAAGGATGGCCTGAGTAAGGGGTCTTTAGATAATCTTCTATTGACCCTTGAGACGCATCCTAGTGAAGATGTGCATCGTGCAATTCATGATTTATGGCCACAATTCCATAAAGAACATGATCGACTTAGTTTTGGGAATGTAACTATAAAAGACCATGTTTGCTAGTTTTTAAGAAAACTGGATGGGAAGCCTATCCCCAACCCATAGAGGGCGTTTAAGCAGTTCTTGGACGTAAAACTAAGGGAAGATATGAGCCACAATCACAACTACCTGTACATACACATGCTTTTTCAAAATAAATAAAGAAATAAATAGAGAGAGAGTGTGTGAGACTCTAGCTGACCTATATATAAGTGTTATGATTGCATTTTCAATTTCTCATCTATAAAATCTTCTCTTTCTTCCCTTCATTTCTACTCAATCCATACATTCAACAAATATAGAAGTGTGTAGAAATGGCAGGTTCCTCAAGTCACATAAGAAATATTTGTGTTTTCGGTGGATCCAGTCCTGGGAAAGAAAAAGAGTTTTTAGACTAAGCAAATCATCTTGGTCAGGTACTATAACATCCCCCATTTCTGGGATAAAACAACAATCTCATGTCAATAGAAAAATAGAGTAGTTACTTTTTTTTTGTATATATATATATTCATGGTCTTCGTATTAACATCTACCAAAATTTCGATGGCGTCCCCCCTATACCGGAAGGTCCCAAGTTACCGACATGTAACCTGTTTACACTTCTAACAGTTCGCTTCTCATAACTTAATTCTCGACCCAATCATCCTGGGTTTCAATTCCACAATTATACTCACACCTATCAACCATAATATTTATGATATGCATTATATAACAAAAATATCATTATGGATGGATAATTAAATGAATATAAATACATCGACATGAAATATGGTTATATGAACTACAACGTTAAATTCATCCAATCAAGTTTAAAAATTTATTATACAAATTAAGTTATACAAACATTTTCATGTTTACAAAATACAAGGGTATACTCCCTAGAACCTAGATTTCAAGAAGGGAACATAAGCTAGGATCTACTCCTGTCGTGCATGCGATGATCCTGAAACAAAATACATATTATTGCATTCATATTTCATTTACTTCTCCCTTCTAGTTTTTATTTATTTAAAATCTCTTCCTTATTCAAACTATTAATAACCGTTCCCTCTGCCACTATCAACCTTCATTCCAGACCTTATAAGATCAACGTGATTACTTTTGCTTATCACATTACGGATACCAATTTCACTGGTATTGTCATCACCACCCCATAGGAGTCGATATAAGGCGATCCCTTTACCCGGGATCCTAACATACACTAAATGTATGCTAGCCAATACATGGTGATCCCCTTACTCGGGATCCTAACATACACTAAATGTATACTGGCCAATACATGGTGATCCCCTTACCCGAGATCCTAACATACATTCACACTGAATGTATGCTGGCCAATACGGAGAACCCAGTTCAAGTGAAATTTATGGCGTTGGAAAGGTAAGACATGAGGCTACAAGTTCTATGTTTTGAGGAGAACCCAGTTCTGCCTCTAAGATAGTCAAAATCACTCATAAAAAAACACTTGGATTGTTACTATCCAACTTTCACTGTCTTGTTTTTGAACCGTTACTGTCTAGACATTGAACTGTTACTGTCTTGTTTTTGAACCATTACTGTCTAGACATTGAACTGTTACTGTCCAACTGTTACTGTCTAGACATCGAACTGTTACTGTCTTGTTTTTGAACTATTACTGTCTGACCTTTCCTCAGATTTTTAACTATATATGGAGTTATAGAACTCTGATTCAAGCAAATTTGTGTCGTTGGAAAGCTAAGACATGAGGCTACAAGTTCTATGATTTAAAGAGAACCCAGTTCTGTCTCTAAGACAGTCAAAATTGCTCATCAATGAACCAGACCTACTACCCTATAGGGTCTGTCATGACCCAGTCTCGGTTGGTGACCTATAACTGGAGTTCTATGACTCCAAATTGAGCAAGACCAATTTCATTAGTTAGTAAACATCCAAAACTACAATTTCTATGAAGGAACTTGATTCTAATTCCTTCATTCTCCTACCCAAAATCTCTTTGAAGGTCAAGAGACGAAACTGTCCAGATTCATCAACCTTTCCATTTACACACAACACATGAAGTTCTTTACTTTAACAACTCATACTTTTTCCAGTTACGTATCTATGTCAGAGAATTATAAGTGTAGAAACTTTTCCTTCATCTTGGATTCTCTTTCCCATGTTTCTTCTTCTATTCGAGAGCTTCTCCATAATACTCTCACCAAAGGAACTCTTTTATTCCTCAATAATTTCTCATCTCGATCTAAGATCTTGACGGGCTTAGTTTTCATGGTTAGATACCCTTTAATCTTCATAGGAACTTGTGGCAATACCCGTGAGGGGTCTATCTTGGCCTTTCGCAGCAATGATACATGGAACACATTGTGAATCTTATCCAAAATACAGGCAATTCTAATCGATATGCAACTGGCCCGATTCTTTCTTTAATCTCAAAAGGGCCAATATATCTCGGGGCTAATTTCCCTTTTACTCCAAATCGAATGATGCCTTTCCAAGGAGCCACCTTCAAAAATACTTTATCCCCTACTTGGAATTCCAACAGCCTTCTTCGGCGATCTGCGTAACTTTTTTGGCTATCCTGGGCTTCCTTCATTCTTTTTTTGATCACGTTCACCTTGTCAGTTGTCAGTTGCACCATCTTAGGTCCCAAAAGATTCCTTTCTCCTACTTCCTCCCAACAAATTAGGGTACGACATTTCCTCCCATATAATGCTTCATATGGAGCCATACCAATAGTAGTTTGATGGCTATTATTATAAGTAAACTCCACCAATCGCAAGAGATCCTCCCAATTCCCTCCAAACTCCAGCACACAGGACCTCAAGAGATCCTCAAGAGTTTGGATGGACCTTTCAGATTGACCATCCGTCTGAGGATGAAATGCCGTGCTTAGATTCAACTTTGTCCCCATTGCCCGTTGTAAGCTAGGCCACAATCTTGATGTGTACCTTGGATCCCGATCCGATATAATTAAAACCGGCACTCCGTGAAGTCTCATTACTTCATTTACATACAATTTTGCCAGCTTATCTACCGAATCAGTCATCTTCATTGGCAAAAACAAAGCAGATTTTGTTAGTCGATCCACGACCACCCATATGACATCATTCCCCTTCTTTCCCCTGGGTAATCCCGTCACAAAATCCATAGAAATATCCTCCCATTTCCATTTCGGAATTGATAAGGACTGTAATTCCCCTGTAGGTTTCTGGTGTTCTATCTTTACTTGTTGACAGATCCCACAATTCGACACAAATTCTGTTATTTCCCTCTTCATATTTGGCTACCAATAGTTTTCCTTTAAATCCCTATACATCTGTGTACTCATAGGATGAGTAGCAAATAGAGATTCATGAGCTTCTCTTAATACTTCGTCCTTCAAAATCTTATCCTTAGGCAAATAAATTCACCTACCCATAGCTATTAGCCCATCGGATAACATTTGAAATGATGTCTCTATACCCTCATTTACCCTCTCCTTGATCTCTTTTACTTTCCCATCTGCTTGTTGAGCCACCAAGACCCTGTCTCGAAGCACAAATCGGATCTTTAACTAAGCTAACAGTGATCCTTCGGGCCCTATACTTAGCCGCAAGCCCATTTTCTTTAATTCCACTATACTTTCTTGTTCCTTAAGCTCCATATCATTCATCACTGTTTTTCCCTTCCTACTCAAGGCATCGGCTACTACATTAGCCTTACCAGGATGGTAGTCAATAACACAATCGTAATCTTTTATTAACTCTACCCATCTTCTCTGCCGCATGTTTAACTCCTTCTGTGACATCAAATACTTCAAACTTTTATGGTCTGTAAAGATTTGAACTTGTGTCCCATATAAATAATGTCTCCATACTCTTAAGGCAAACACCACCACTGCAAGTTCTAGGTCATGAACCGGGTAATTCACCTCATGCGACTTTAACTGTCTTGATGCATAAGCAATCACACGCCTATGTTGCATCAATACACATCCCAGACCCCTTTTTGAGGCATCACTATAAACCACAAACCCTTCTGTCCCTGATGGAAGGGCCAACACAAGAGCAGAAGTGAGCCTCTCCTTCAGTTCTTGAAAGCTTGCTTTACACTCTTCCGACCAAACAAACCGAACTTCCTTGCGGGTCAGCTTAGTTAAAGGTGATGCTATGGTGGAGAATCCTTTAATAAACCTTCGGTAATATCCAGCAAGACCCAAGAAACTCCGGATTTCTGTCACGTTGGTAGGCCTTTCCCATTTTAACACGGCCTCAACCTTTCTTGGATCTACAAATATTCCTTCTGCGGATATTACATGGCCCAAAAATACCACTTCCTCGAGCCAGAACTCACACTTATCCAGCTTTGCATATAATTGATTTTCCCTTAAAGTCTGTAGCACAACCCTTAGATGTTGTTCATGCTCCAAATGAGAGTTTGAATACACCAAAATATCGTCAATAAATACAACCACATATTGGTCTAGGTAATGCCGAAACACCCGATTCATCAAGTCCATAAACATGGCCGGAGCATTGGTTAACCCAAATGGCATCACCGAAAACTCGTAATGCCCATAACGGGTTCGGAAGGCAGTCTTTTGTATGTCTTGTTCCTTGATTCTCAACTGGTGATATCCAGATCTCAGATCTATCTTAGAAAATACCCTAGCACCCTTCAACTGATCAAACAAGTCATCTATTCGTGGGAGTGGGTACCTATTCTTCACCGTCACTTTATTCAATTGACGATAATCAATGCACAAACGAAGGGTGCCATCCTTCTTCTTTACAAACAATACCGGAGCTCCCCAGGGTGAGTTACTAGGCCGGATGAAGCCTTTATCTAACAATTCCTGAAGCTGGACCTTCAGTTCCGCCAATTCCATAGGTGCCATCCTATAAGGAGACTGGGCTATAGGAGAAACTCCTGGAATAGTTTCTATGGAAACTTCAATTTCTCTAACTGGAGGTAATCTAGGCAACTCTTCTGGGAATACATCTTGAAACTCCCTCACAACAGGAATACTAGCCAAACATATGCTACCCTTTTCCAGCTCTCTTACATGGGCTAACCAAGCAGAACAACCTTTCCTCAGTAATTTTCTAGCCACCAAGACTGAGATTACACAACTTGGAATTACCTTTCTTTCCCCTTTAAACACTACTCTTTTATCACCTATTCCTTGGATTGTCATCGTCTTGGTGAAACAATCCACTTGTGCCTTATGTTTACTTAACCAATCCATGCCCAGGATCACATCAAAATCATATAACTCTAACGGCATAAGATCTGCCCTCAACTCTAATCCTCCAATATATAGTTTTACCCCTCTATAAATATCATCAATATGTATATTCTCTCCCAAAGGTGTACTAACCGTCACCCCTACTCCCAAGTTACTAGATAACACATGCAAGTTATTCACAATTCTATAAGATACAAAGGAATGACTAGCTCCAGGATCAATTAAAACATAAACTTGCATTGTATCTAACTGTAAAGTACCTGCCACCACATCAGGTACAGCTCCCACATCCTCGTAGGTCATGTGATATACCCGACCCTGAGTCCTCCCCTCCTGATTTCTGGGCCTCCCACGAGTAGCACTCGTCCCTGACTGGGTAGGCCTGATAGGATGATTGACTGTCACCGATTGCTGCTGGCTCTGAACCTCAATCCTCTGACCATGGGCTCCCTTGGTAGTTCTACGAGGATAATCCTTCTTCTGGTGACTCGTGTCCCCACAATAGTAACAACCTCTTCCTACATGCGGGCACTCTTTCCATTGATGCCCCTCACTTGTACAAATATAACATCTCCCCGGCATCGCAGAGCAATCTTCCGTGTGTCGCTGCTCACACCTCTGACAAAACGGATATACTGGTCCCTTTTGCTCTGTAGACCCTCCAGCAGTTTTGACTCCCTGTCTAGACTGTCCTCCCCAAGCTCCTCTTCCACTGACTTGTCTAGATCCTCATGAGCTCCCTCCTGGGGTGAAACTCCCACTCCTTCTCTGGAACTGTCCTGATAATGGCCCGCTCTTCCCCTTCTTTGGGAGAGGAGGTCTCCCAGTTATAAACTCAAAATCTCTCCTCTTAGCTCCCATTGCCTGACTCTGCTCGACCACTGGCTTCGGGGTATCTTTTATTACCCTCTCCATACCCTGAGCAGCACGTACCAATTCCCGTACCGACCGAAACTACATGGCTATCAATATCATCCTCAATTCCCGCCTCAATCCATCACGGAACCTCTCCACCCTGTGGCGCTCTGTAGGATGGTATGTGGAGGCAAAAGCTACTAAATCCTGAAATCTCCTCTCATACTCCAGCACTGTCAAATCTCCCTGCTTTAATTCCAAAAACTCCTGTTCTTTCTCCCTCTTATGCTCCCAAGAATAGTACCTCTCCTCAAACTCTTCACGAAAATCCCTCCATCTCAATACCTCCCTTGATCTCCTTTCTCTAATGGTCTCCCACCAAGAGTGGGCACTTTCAACCAATAGTTGAGTCACACAATCCACCCATAGCTCCTCTGGCACCTGCATCTGATTTATAACTCTTTCCACTTTCCTCAGCCAATGCCCAGCAACCTCAGCATCCTCTTCGCCCCGGTAAGTCATACAACCCATCTCTCTCATACCCTTCACCCATTGCACTATGGTGACTATTCCCCCTGATCTAGGAGTCGTATTAGAGGCTCCCGCTACCATTCCTGCTGCCACAGCTCTCACTATATGTTCCATAAAAGCAGGATCTAAAAATAGGTTTGATTCAGCTACCGGTGCCATTGTTGGAGGTATATTATCTCCCCCCTGTCGGTTTGATCCCTCGGGCATGGATACATCTGCCTGACGGAATGATGAATCATCTCGAAGTCTCACTGACTCGCCCCCTTCTAAATACACTGATGCTGCAGGTATATGAGAGGAGGTGTCTGCCAAGGGATCCCAGTCTAGATCACTTTCATTACGAATACTATGGCCACTTCCCCGAACTGGGGATGGATCAGTCCTGGATCCTTGCCTTGTTCTCACCATCCTGAAACACATTTCAAAACTATATAATCATTCCTATCCCCGGAATAGCAACCTGAGCTCTGATACCAAATGTAACATCCCCCATTTCTGAGATAAAACAACAATCTCATGTCAATAGAAAAACAGAGTAGTTAATTTTTTTTGTATATATATATATATATATTCATGGTCTTCGTATTAACATCTACTGGAATTTCAATGGAGTCCCCTTTATGCCGGAAGGTCCCAAGTTACCGACATGTAACTTGTTTACACTTCTAACAGTTCGCATCTCATAACTTAATTCCCGACCCAATCATCCTGGGTTTCAATTCCACAATTATACTCACACCTATCATCCTGGGTTTCAATTCCACAATTATACTCACACCTATCAACCATAATATTTATGATATGCATTATATAACAAAAATATCATTATGGATGGATAATTAAATGAATATAAATACATAGACATAAAATATGGTTATATGAACTACAACGTTAAATTCATCCAATCAAGTTTAAACATTTATTATACAAATTAAGTTACTGTCTAGACATCGAACTATTACTGTCTTGTTTTTGAACTGTTACTGTCTAACCTCTTCTCAGATTTTTAACTATATATGGAGTTATAGAACTCCGATTCAAGCGAATTTGTGTCGTTGGAAAGCTAAGACATGAGGCTACAAGTTCTATGATTTAAAGAGAACCCAGTTCTGCCTCTAAGACAGTCAAAATTGCTCATCAATGAACCAGACCTACTACCCTATAGGGTCTGTCATGACCCAGTCTCGGTTGGTGACCCATAACTGGAGTTCTATGACTCCAAATTGAGCAAGACCAATTTCATTAGTTAGTAAACATCCAAAACTACAATTTCTATGAAGGAACTTGATTCTAATTCCTTCATTCTCCTACCCAAAATCTCTTTGAAGGTCAAGAGAAAAAACTGTCCATATTCATCAACCTTTCCATTTACACACAACACATGAAGTTCTTTACTTTAACAACTCATACTTTTTCCTCAATTCAAGTCTAAGAACTCAATATGTAAATTAACATCCAAGCATCAATTCATAATCGACTTGAAATGACTCATAAGACCAGGTTTAGAATATCTTACCTGGTGCGAATCAAGGCTTCGATCCCTCCTGTTCTTTCTAATGACAGCCGACCCTCCCCCCTTCTCTTCTTGTTTAATTTTTCTTGTTAATCCCTTTCCCACCAGGGTTTATTTTACCTATAACCCTCAATCTAGGATGGTTTCTTGAAATTTTGGTGTTTCTCTCTTGATTTGTAAAAATAGATATAAAAACTCCATCTTTTCTTTCTTACGTAGCTACAGAGTATTTATGCTCTATAATCATTCTTATTTGCATTTAGGCCCTATTTTCTTTAAGTGTATTCGTTTTTGTCCCCACTTCTTTTTAGTTTTGTTTATTTTCTTTAATTTAATCTAGCCTTGGTTTTTCTCGGGATTTACAGGTACTAGCTGAGAGAAAGAATCATTTAGTGTATGGAGGAGGCAGCCTTAGGTTAATGAGGGGTGTCAATAGCTGTATTTTTAGGAGGTAGTCAAGTTTTGGGGGTTGTCCCCAAAGCTTTAGCAAAAGGGGACATCATTGGAAAAACAATTGGAGAGGAACTACAGGTCTCCACAATGTCTGATCGATTGATTGCAATGTTTAACCATACTGATGCCTTCATTGCCTTACCAGGTGGTCTGGGCACATTAGAAGAGATCTTTCATATTTCCTCTTGGGCCTAACTGCACATTCACCATAAACCTATAGGTCTGTTAAATGTTAATGGTTTTTATGATAATTTGTTTTCTTTCTTGATCAAGATGTCGAACAGGAATTTCTAACATCTTCGGCACAACAAATCATAATCTCTGCTACTACTACTGAACAATTGATTGACCAACTACAATCTTTCATCCCTGTAATTGATCCCTCTATGAGTTGCATAAATTGGTCAACTAAGAAAAGCCGTAAAAAGCTTAGATTGGATTTGAGCCTTCGTTTGTGAAACCTTATGTCTTTTGGTTTTATTAATAACATATTATTTTGTGTTGCTATTTCTTATATTTGTTTAAGTGTGTTTCAGGTTTGTCAGTGTTCGCTGTTTCAGGTGATGTCTTCTATACTCTATCTTTCTACCTTATAACATTGAGGACAATGTCTCGTTTTAGTTGGGAGGAGAGGGTAGTAGTTGATATTATTAAAAAAAAAACTAACTTGCTAACTGTTTTTGCTATTATTAAAACCATTTGACAAAACTGTTATTAGGATGGCAGAGTAAAGAGGAATTTTATTGACTCTTGAGACGCATCTTAGTAAATAGTCTTATTAAGGTCTATCAGAATACTTCTTGAAATATTCAGGTTTACAAACTCTCGCATTGTTATCACTTAATTCTGCTCATATACTCATTTAACAAATATTCTTCATTTTCACACACATTTTAACATATGATTGTGGGTTGCACATTGGATTATTACATTATTTATGTTCTTTTGTTAAAGGTAACAACTAATGGAAAGAGATAGTATATAATTTAAAGAAAAAACAAATTGATGATATTGATGATAATAAAAACGTAGATAAGCTTAAAGGAATCAAACATTGCACTATCTACGTATCAGTATCTGCAACCCGAGTTACTAAGCTCATAGGGGTGTCTCAACACCTAATGCTCTAAGACCAACTGGTCTGGGAGTCATTAGCTAAAAGCTCGTTACATGGGTTAAATATGCATTGTGTTTTAAGTGTATGTATATATATTGAAAAAAAAAGAAAGACAAAAAAGAGAAATAAAAAAAAAGATAATAATCTCAACCCAAGGAAGTTAACCTTAAACATTAGAACATGATATTGTTTTCTTCCAATAAAAGCCCCATCATCTATGTTTTCATACATTGAGCACATAAAAAGGAAGGTTTATTAATATTTTATTTAAGAGGTATTGAGCAGATATATAAATTTAATAAGAGTTTGTTTATTTGGATAGATTAATGAAAGTTGAATGATGAATGCCTTGCTTTGTGGAACTTGCAAATTGAAAAGAGTCTTGCGGTTAGTAAATACCATTAAATTCCACTAGGGTTCGCATCAGTTGGTATCAGAGCTGATCTAATCACAGGTTATGTCCTTCAATTTGAGTCTTTATTGTTTCTTGTTTGATTCTTGATAGATTTTGCCACCTACATAAAAAAATTAAAAAAATAGGGATCTTACTTTTATTGCTTTGTTGAACACTTAATCATAAGTTAGTGTTCATTTTTTTATGCTTCCTTAATCAAAATCGGCATACACACCTAAGTTCTTGATTTTTTTTTGTTCTTGCCAATATATATATATATATATATATATATATATATATATAAAAGGAGGCTTGATCTTGAAATCTTGATTGTTGCCGTACAAAAAAAAAATCACTTTTTTTGTTTTGGCTGAATCTTTTAGTAGTCTTGTTTGTGTTTCTTGAAAATTTAGGTAGTTTAGTTGATTTTCTTGAGTTTCTAGAATTTTTTTGAATTAAATCCTTAGTTCTTGATAATTCGTAATTTTTTAGCTCTTTTCTTGTTTTTTTTCGTGTCTTCAAATTATCATATTATTCGTACAAATTTGCATTGCTATTCGTGAATTTGTCATCGAGTTTCATTTTGTTAGTTTCGTAATTTCTTGCTTCTAGAGTCTATATCAAATTTATAAATTCACTGCATAGTTGGTTGTTTTTTTTTTTCCTGAATTGTTGTTATGTGATTTCAAGAACTAAAGAAAAGCAATTTGAGTGAAAAAAGGCATAGGGAGCATATTCGAGTGAAAAACCTATAAATTTGTGTGAAACACGAGTGTGTGAGGTGTTATTTTTATTGCTAATGATTTTCATGCAGGTTTTAAAAAAAATAATGTCTTCTAATAGTGTGCCATAGAAGAACGATGAAATCCAAGAAGATGGGCTTTCGAGAATACAACAACAGATGGAATTTATGTTTGGTGAGCTGATGACTAGGATTGAAAAATTAGAGACTGGGTCTGATGGAGGGCGTATTAAAAGGGGTAGAAAAGCTAGGAAGGAGGAGATTGTTGCTGGAAACTCTGCAGATGAAGTCGATGATGATCTTAACCATGGTGGTGGGTTCCGTACACATAGGGGAGAGAGGTATGAGAATCGGTCAAGGAGGGGACATATTCGACCATATAGGGATTTTGAGCATAGAGGGGATTTTGACGATTTGCGAGATATATACCAAAATTTGGGTAGTATTAAGTTAAAAATCCCAGACTTTAAGGGAAAAACTGATCCGGAAGCTTATTTAGATTGGGAAAAAAAGGTGGAGATGATTTTTGACATCCATAGGTACTCTGAAGAAAAGAAGGTTAAGTTAGCTGTAGTGGAGTTTACTAACTATGCCATGGTTTGGTGGGAGAGATTGGTGGTAGAAAGAAGAAGGAATAGAGAAAGACCAGTTAGCACATGGGAGGAGTTGGAGACAATAATGAAGAAGAGGTATGTTCCTAAACATTATTATCAGGAGTTGTTTAATCATTTACAAATGATTACACAGGGTAATAAGAGTGTGGAGAAGTATCAGAAAGAATTAGAGGTGGCTATGATTAGAGCTAATGTTAATGAAAATGAGGAAGTTATGATTTCTAGGTTTTTAAATGGCTTGAATAGAGACATAGCTAATGTTGTGGAGTTGCAATCATATGTTGATTTGGAGGAGTTAGTACACTTAGCCATTAAGGTTGAAGGACAGTTGAAAAGGAAGGGTAATACATGATCTGAAGCTTATACAGGGTCTTCTTTAGGTTGGAAGATGAATTATAGGAGAGAGGGTAGTGCGTCATCGAAGCCTTTGGTGGCTTCTAAAGTTGCCAAACCTAACTCCATGAAGAAGCGGGTTTCGACCAATGATAAAAAAACTTAGGGAGAAGTTCAACCGAAGTGTAATCGTGATAAAAGTGTTTCAAGTGTCAAGGATTGGGACACTATGCATCAGAATGTGCAAATCGTCGAGTTATGATTCTAAGGGATGATGGAGAGATTGTGTCCACTAGTGAGGAGTCTGATTGTGATGACATGCCCCCACTTGAGGATGCCAGTGATTTAGAGTATGCTATTGGTGATAAAGTTTTGGTGATTAGAAGGTCACTTAGTGTTTAGACTAACGAGGATGATGTGGAGCAACAAAGGGAGAACATCTTCCATACTAGATGCCTAATCAATAATAAGGTATGTAGTATGATCATTTATAGTGGTAGTTGTACTAATGTTGCTAGTGTTACTTTGGTTAGAAAGTTGGGATTGAATACTATAAAGCATGAGAGGCCTTATCAACTTCAATGGTTGAATGAATGTGGTGTTGTTAGGGTGAATAGACAGGTGATGATTTCTTTTTCAGTAGGCAAATATTAGGATGAAGTGTTATGTGATGTTATGCCTATGCATGCTACTCATCTGTTACTAGGGAGGCCTTGGCAATTTGATAGAAAAGCCAAGCACAATGGGTTTAAGAACAAGTATTCATTAAAAAAGGATGGAAGGATTTAAACACTTGCCCCACTCTCACCAAAGCAAGTGTATGAAAATCAAATTCAATTGAAGAAGGGTTATAAGGAAGAGCAACATGTTTTGGCTAAAGTGGAGGAACAAAAAGATTTGGCTAAAATGGAAAAACAAGCTGAACAACATGGTGAGGATGTGAGGAAGAGAGAAAAGAAAGTGAGTCATGAGTTGAAAACAAAAGGGAATAAAGTTTCGGCCCTTAGGACATTAGGGGAGGGTCATGGCCACAAAACAAAAAGATGAAAAGAAGGCCGAGAGTTGAGAGAAAATGAGTGGAGAGAAGAAAGAAAGGTGAGAAAAGAAGTGTGTAGAAAAAATAGGGAAACACCTTAATTTTTTTGCAAAATCTAATGATCTTAAACATGCCTATCTTTCTGACTTGCCTATGATTTTACTTGTGTATGAGGAGGCATTCTTTAACTCAGATGATTGAGATTCTTGTGTTCCTAGTGTTGTTAAAGTTCTTTTGCAGGAATTTAAGGATGTCTTTCTGGATGACATTCCTAGTGATTTGCTGCCAATTAGAGGTATTGAGCATCAAATTGACTTTGTTCCATGAGCATCTATACCAAATAGGCCGGCTTATAGGAGCAATCCTGAAAAGACTAAGGAGCTTCAAAGGCAAGTGGGGGAGTTGATGTCGAAAGGATACATTCCAGAGAGTATGAGAAAGGATTAATGATAATGCTTACAAAGTGGATCTACCAGGTGAGTATGGTGTTAGTGCTACATTCAGTGTTTCTGATCTTTCTTCTTGTGATGTAGGTGATGATTCGAGATTGAATCCTTTTGAGGAGCGAGGGGATAATGTGATGCAACCATCAAAGGATCCATTGGAGGTTTCAGTTGGTCTAGTTACTAGGCTTAGGGCTAAGAAGTTCAAAGAAGCTTTCAATGGACTTCTTCAAGATACATGGGCTAAGGTGGACTTCAAAAGGATTTGTAATAATAAAAAGCAAGCCTTGATTAATCTGATTCATGTTCAAGAGGGGCTTGTTGGTGGAACCAAGACCATTACACAAGGATTGGGAGAAAAAGACTAGATTCAGATAGTTTGACCTTTCATTACTCTTTTAGTCATAACTGGAGTTACCGATCGAATTTTGATGTGATTCTAGTTGTGCTGGAAACTAGACTTCCATACCTTTCCAAATGTATATGGCATGCCTTCTAATTCATTAAGACGAGAGAGAACCATTCATTTTAAGTTGGGCCTTGCTACTGCCAGACAGAATGCGGAAACAACGAACTTGTCTTATTTAATTAGTTGGGCTATCAAAATTTAATTATTTTGAGAGGAGATAATTTGTTTGGGTTTTAGACTTGTTTATTTTAATTAGTTTGGGCTAGTTTTAGCTTAGGTTGATTATTATTTAAATTGAGTTTATGTGAGACCCATTAAGGAAACTAAGGTTTTGGCTTGGAGTATAAATACTCTTTAGGAATAATTTTAGGGCAGACTTTTGATAATATTTTCAGCATTGTAGCTGACTTTTGGTTGCTCAATCTTGGTTTTTGATTGAACTTTCAACTCTTCAAAGAATTGACCATTATTTGTTGTGAATTTATACTTCTTTTGCTCATCTCCAGGTGTAGGCATTGTGATCGAGTTGGTTTATAGTCTTGTTGCCTTGGAGCAAGTCTTTCATTGTGATAAGCTCATTCAAATCTTAACAAACTTGGGTTAGATTGATCTTGAGGTTGCGAATACCATTAAATTCCGCTAGGGTTCGCATCACTTGGGTTGATTATTATTTAAATTGGGCTGATTATTATTTAAATTGGGTTTATGTGAGACCCATTAAGGAAACTAGGGTTTTGGCTTGAAATTTAAATATTCTTTTGGAATAGTTTTAGGGCTGAATTTTGATGATAATTTCAGCATTGTAGCTGAATTTTTGGTTGCTCAATCTTGGTTCTAGATTGAACTTTCAACTCTTCAAAGAATTGACCATTCTTTGTTGTGAATTTATACTTCCTTTACTCATCTCCAAGTGTAGGTGTTGTGATCAAGTTGGTTTATAGTCTTGTTGCCTTGGAGCAAGTCTTTCTTTGTGATAAGCTCATTCAAATCTCAACGAACTTGGATTAGATTGATCTTGGGGTCGTGAATTCCATTAAATTCCGCTAGGGATCGCATCATGTGTGATTCAATTTTATGTGTGAATTCAAAATTATTTGGTCACCTCATGTTGTTTATCATGTCATTTTAACAAACATCAAGTCATTTCTGTAATCAAAACACTCGTAATCTTTCAGGAATGATTAGCCTTAATTTTGCATGTTGGAGTTCGATTAAAATATTTTACCGAAATAAATTTTGAAAGAAACATCTCTTTATTTCAAGACAATAATAAGACTAAGAACAAATCATAATCTATTAAAAGATGAGATGTGATCTTAAAACAAAATGGTGACAACAAAATTGACAATATGACATTCTAAATCATCTTCTCCAGCAATTATCCATGTCTTGTTATCTAACTCGACCAAAAGATTGATATCTTATCTCAGGTACAGGAGTGTCGAAGTAATAAATAACCTGGCAAAACCAAGATCGAACCATAAGGAGGTTAACTATATATTATAAACAACAACAACAACAACAACAACAACAACAATAATGATGATGATGATTGTTGCTACCCAAATTTTGATCCATTTTTGGAAAATTTTCAGAAAAAATCCAAAAATAGAGAAAAACAACGAAAATCCAAAAAATATGTTTTTTAATATATTTTCGTCATTTTAGCATTTTCAACGTCGTCTAAAAAAAATTTTAAAATTTTAAGGGTCTTTCGAACATGTTCGACTTTTCACGCGTCTTTTTTAAAATCATTGATTTTCCTCATCGAGTCGACGTTGATATTGCTCGATTTCAAAAAAATACAGAAAAATAAGAAAAATCAAAATTTACAAAAAAAAGAAGTTGAGGGACCAAGTTTGAAAACCTAGCAATATTTTTGCCTATAAATATTGGTCTTCAACACACACAAGAAGGAGGGGCAATTTTGAAACATTAGAAAAATACAAAAAAGAAAAACACCTAACCTTAAAACCAGCTCTTTTCAAAGGGGGCTGCACCCCCCTCCCTTTCTCCTTTCTCTTGGAGGCCGCCGCCCCCACCCCTCCATCTTTCCCTATATTTTCCCTTGCTGTCCATCATCTTCCTCTCTTCTCTCCCTTGCCCTCTGCCCAAATAAAACCAGCCGCTCAAGTTTCCCCCAGCGTTTGCCCAATCTTCTCCTCCTTTTCCAGCCGTACATTCTCCCCTCTTTTTGAAGCCAAACCTAGAACCAGAGAAACCCATCCTTTTTCTAGTGGCCTCTTCCCCTCTTGTCTCCAGCTCCTTCTCCCCTCAACCATGGCCTCTCTCAACTTCAACCTACATCATAGTAGCCCCATTTCCCTTCTAGCCGCCAGCCACACCTGGAGAACCCCACAACAGCAGCCGAGCTCCTCCACCACAGAGCCATCCCCATCATCTCCTCAGCAGTGACGACCTCCACAAAAGCAAGCCTCCGCCTTCCAGCTTCTTCATCGACCAACAGCAATCCTTCTTCCTCCAGCGGCGCCCACAGAAGCGGCCCCATTTCCAATCGAGAATCGACGGCCGGAGCTGCAACCAGCAGAGAACAACGAAGTAGAGAAGAAGGCGAAACCAAGAAGGCAGATCCAAAACGAAAACAAATAGATCCGTAAACCAAAAAGAAAAAAACTAAAACCAACTGCCTTGTGTATTTTTAGGTTTTTGCAGGTGACGGTGACTCTCACCGCTGGCGTAGGAAGACAGAGGGGAAGAAGACATTCCAGATCCCTTGGTTTTTTTGGAGTTTCCAGCGGCGGCGCGTGAACCCACGTGCCGCCAGTGGCGGTGGCGCGTGGAGACGACATATCGCCGCTGTTTTTGTGGTCCAGAAGGACTCCCCTACAAATTCCTAGAGTTTTAGGGGCTATTTTGCAAATTTTAAATTGTTTCATGTAATGTTTTTGTTTAGTTTTGAATTTTTTATCATTTCTCGTGTTGATGTAACAAAACAGAAAAAGAAAAGAAAAGAAATATAGTGAAAGTGTGTGTGTGTTTGTATGTTTTTTATGGATGTTATTTTTTTAGTTATTTATTTATGATAAAATTGCAAAGAGTAAAGAAGAATTTAATATTTTGATTTGCTCACGGTCCAGAATTATTAACTTATACCTAAGTTGTATTTCTAATATTCGATGAAAAGACAATTATTAAAACTTCTTTAAACACATCAAATTCGTGAAGCAGCTTACCTCAGGTAGGGTGCGTTAGGGGTGCTAATAGCTTCCCCAACCACAACCAGTCCCTTACCCGCGAATCTCTGACAAGACCAGTACACCCGGGTTTCCTAGTAGCCCTCAATTAAATACTAGGTGGCGACTCCAACGAACCAATCAATTCAAGCAAATGCAATAAAGAAAAATCGCCAGCCGAAGCCGCGCGGATTTGACGTGCGACAATGATGATGATTTAAAGAGGACTTTGAGATGTAAGATTAATGTGAAGATTAAACAATGATAAAAACAAATGTCAAGGTTAGAGGATCCATTAATGGTATTAAAAATAAATCTAATATAAACTCTTTTTATTACTCAAATGGAAACCACACACAAATGAGATTCCAATCGGATGATTTGTCATTAATAGCTCATTATAAATTATTAACATGATCATATTAATTATCTTATTTAAGTAACACCAAACTTTTAAATCTTGGCAGGAATTCCTGATGCTAACTTATGTTAACAACAAATCAAGTTTCTTTCACAGCACAGGTGTAGGTTATACCATACGGTTGGCTATGAAAGTGCCAAGCATTTGTTGTACCAAGTGTTATACAACACAAATCTAGATTTACCATTTAACAAGCAAGGTATTAAGAATTAATAAGATAAAAATGATAAGACATGTTAACAGCAAATTGTTTAGGATATAAGCATTGAAGTCCATATTGAGTTTATATTATACTTATCCTAACACCATTAGTGAAACCTTTTGACCTTAACATAATGAACTTAGCTAAACATAATGAAGAAGAGAAACATAAAAAAACAATATAAGAACATAAGTATAGTAAAGGAAATGAAAAGCATAAACAAGAGATTAAGGAAAATATAACATGAAATAAAACTTAAACATTACAAAAATATAAAGAAAGAAATAAAGAGCATGATCTTGATCTAAAAGCTAAGATGCCTAGATGCATGGCAAATGCCTTCTTTTATAGGCCAAAATTTGGAACTATTGATTTGATGATTAATTGTTGAGTGGGTGGCCACATCTCAACTTGGTGACAATCCTTATCTTCTTGTCTAAACAAAACATCATTGCTAATGTTAGAATTTGAATAGATTTTTGTCATGACAGTTCTAGAAAATTGTCTCAGCTTTCTAACAAAAAAAATAATCGATGCATTTGGGCTTCTAGAACTCGAGATATGGGCTGAAAAATTAACAGTGTCTGGGCTGCAAGACAGATTCAAACTTCTCTGTTGTTGCTACAATTTGAACTTGAAAACGACCTTTTTGAATCTTGGATTCCCCATGAAAGTTTTAGGCCTATATCTTAGCTTTCCATCCATATATAGCAGACCTAAATCCAAGTTCTACAGCTCCAGTTATGATCCAATAACCAAATGGTGTTCCAATTTAGACTGAACCGGCATCTCTTTTCTAAGCTTAACCCTCTCTTTATCTTCTCAATTTTAGTAGTTAATCTCATCAATCAATCCCTTGATTTATGTGATAGGGCTGCATTTAAGATGATCATTTACCATAAATTAAAGGTATCTTATATTATTACATATGTTATTATAAAACATGCTCTAGTTAAGGAGTTATTGATATTTCAAGTGCAAATGATGATATAAAACCTTGATAAAAATACACTTTTAAGTACTAATCACACCCCCAACAAGCTTATTACTAGTCCCTAATAATCAAAGCGTTAAAATAGAAAATTTTTTGCAAGTTCCACAAAGCAAGGCATTCATCATTAAACTTCCATTAATCTATCCAAATAAACAAACTCTCATTAAATTTATATATCTACTTCATACTGTTGAAACAAGATATTAATAAACCTTCTTTTTATGTGCTCAATGTATGAAAACATAGATGATGGGGCTTTTATTGGAAGAAAAAAAAATTATGTTCTAATGTTTTTCTAAGGTTAAACTTCCTTGGGTTGAGATTATTATCTTTTTTTAATATATATACATTAACTTAAAACACAATGGATCTTTAACCTATGTAACGAGCTTTTGACTAATTACTCCCAGACCAGTTAGTCTTAGGGCATTAGGTGTTGAGACACCCCTACGAGCTTAGTAACTCGGGTTGCAAATACTAATACGTAGATAGTGCAATGTTTGATTCCCTTAAGCTTTTCTCCTTAACCTATGTAACAAGCACTGGGCCAATAACTCCCAAGTTAGTTCACTTTAGGGTATTAGGTGTTAAAACACCCCTTTGAGCTTAATTGCTTAGGTTAGGGAGGCTACGAAACCAAACTTATTTACATATTTATTTATTTATTTAATTACATTTATTATCTTCTTTTTTTGCATATTATATACTATCCCTTTCCCTTAGTTGTTAGCTTTAACAAAAGAACATAAATAATGTAATAATCCAATATGCAACCCACAATCATATGTTAAAGTGTGTGTGTGAAAATGAAGGTTTATGAATGCTTGTTTAATAAGTATATGAGTAGAATCAATTGATAATAATGCGAGAGTTTGTAAACTTAAATATTTCAAGAGAAGTATGTGATAGACCTTGTTATGAATATTGCAAATAACCATTGGAAAATGTTTACTAAGATGCGTCTCAATATACTATCCCTTTCCCTTAGTTGTTACCTTTAACAAAAGAACATAAATAATGTAATAATCCAATATGCAACCCACAATCATATGTTAAAGTGTGTGTGTGAAAATGAAGGTTTATAAATACTTGTTTAATAAGTATATGAGCAGAATCAATTGATAATAATGCAAGAGTTTGTAAACTTGAATATTTCAAGAGAAGTATGTGATAGACCTTGTTATGAATATTGCAAATAACCATTGGAAAATGTTTACTAAGATGCGTCTCAAGAGTCAATAAAGTTCTCCCTTACTCTACCATGCTAGTAATAATAGTTTTGTCAAATGGTTTTAATAATAGCAAAAACAATTAGTAAGTTTTTTTTTTAATGTCAACTACTACCCTCTCCCGCCAACCAAAACGAGACGTTGTCCTCAATGTCCTAATGTAGAAAGATAGAGTAAAGAAGACATCACCTGAAACAGCAAAAACTGACAAACCTGAAACACACTTAAACAAATATAAGAAATAATAAAACAAAATAATAAGGTATTAATAAAACCAAAAGACATAAGGTTTCACAAACGAAGGCTCAAATCCAATCTAAGCTTTTTACGACTTTCCTTAGTTGACAAATTTATGTGACTCATGGAGGGATCAATTACAGGGATGAAAGATTGTAATTGGTCAATCAATTGTTCAATGGTAGCAGCAGAGATTATGATTTGTCGTGTTGAAGATGTTATAAATTCTTGTTCTATAGCTTGATCAAGAAAAGACAACAAATTATCATAAAAACCATTTACATTTAGCAAATATATAGGTTTATGGTGAATGTGTAGTTGGGCCCTAAAGGAAATATGAAAGATCTCTTTCAATGTGCCCAGACCACCTGGTAAAGCAATGAAGGCATCAGCATGGTTAAATATTGCATTCATTTGATCAGACATCGTGGAGACCTGTAATTCCTATCCAATTGTTTTTCCAATAATGTCCCCTTTTGCTAAAGCTTTTGGAACGATACCCAAAACTTGACTGCCTCCTAAGAATACAGCTATTGACACACTCCCCATTAACCCAAGGCTGCCTCCCCCATATACTAAATGAATCTTTCTCTCAGCTAGTATCTGACCAAGATGATTTGCGGATTCTATAAGAAACACAAATATTTTTCTTTCCCAAGACTGGATCCATAAGAAACACAAATATTTTTTATTTTAAGAGCTGAGGATCCTGCCATTTCAAGACTCGCCTATGCTTGTAGAATGCATGGGTTGAGTAGAAATGAAGGGAAGAAGAAGAAGGTTTTATAGATGAGAAAAAGAAAATGCAATCATATCACTTATATAGAAGCCAGCTAGAGTCTCTCTCCTTCTCTCTCTGTTTTTTTTTTAAAAAAACATGTGTAAGTACAAGTAGTTGTGATTGTGGCTCGCATCTTCCCTTGGTTTTACGTTCAAGAATGGCTTAAACGCCCTTTATAGGTTGGGGATAGGCTTCCTATCTAGTTTTCTTAAAAACTCGCAAACAAGGTCTTTTTTTAGTCAGATTCCCAAGACTATGATGAGCATATCGTTTATGAAAATGGAGCTATAAATCCTGAAGTGCACGATGCATATCTCCACTATGATGAGACTTAAGAGTCAATAGAAGATTATCTAAAGACTCTATGTTTTGAAATAAATCCCACCTTTTGATAATTTCACAGGTTTTGCAGAATGCATGTGAGTCCTTGAACATGGTGGGCTAGTAAAATCCACTCTGTAAGATTTTTGCAGTCGTCTTTTTTTATGAGAAATGATCCCTACATGCCTCAAAGTGACAAAGTTTGATGACACTACTTACCTCATTGTCGGGAATGCATCTCTGAAATATTTGATTATGACAATATTTGAATAAGTAAGGGTTATCCCAATAAAAGTTTTGCACATTGCTCAAAAACTTTCTTTTGTCTTGGTTATCCAAATGAGCTGGCAAAAATCCTGAAGCAAGAAAATTGATATTTTTAGCAAACCAAGGCATTGAACTAAGAGAAATTAAAGATTCATCAAGAAAGTAATAATCGATTAGTATGAAGTCGGATGTCGAATCTATTGTTAATTTTGACAAATGATCCGCGACAACATTTTTGGTGCCTTTTTCATCCTCGATTTCTTCCTGTTCGGTCATGGCATGAAGGAAATGAAAGTGCTGGCGGAGAATCAGTCTTTTCTTTGCAATGTTCAGATTCAACCCCTTCCTTACCCTCAGAGATTGACTCACCATCTTTCTCACAAGGTTCAAGAGTGGGTTTTTCAATAACTTTACCACTGCGAAGAGTGATGACTGATTTGACTTGAACCATGTGTTGGCTTCCAGAACTACTTGCATTTGCATTGTATTGCCCATTTAGATTTTATTGTGGTTGAGATGGAAACTTACCTTTATCTTGAAAACTGAGAGCATATGTGAATTTTGCAAGAGCATCTTTAAAATCTGTCATGCTTTGAGCAAGTTGAGTGTTGATTGTCTCGTGCTTTTCAATGAATGCATGCAATGTTTCCTCAAGATTTCTTCTAAGAGGTGGAGCATAAGGAGGTGCATATCATGAGAATTTTGAAAATTATGGTGCGCTTGAAATGATGGCTGTGAAGTTTGCACATTATTGTTATCACTCTTCCAACTGAAATTTGAGTGATTTGTATGTTTGTGAGTATGGGTTATGATTGGGCCTTTGGAAAATGTTTAAAGCATGGGCTTGTTCATAGAGGTATTCCTTGAAAGAAGGCAAAGTTGGACAGTCATTGGTTAAGTGTTTATTGGTTTTACAGATTTGACACACAATATTTTGAACAGATTTTAATTGACCACTTTTTTTCAATTCTAGTGCCTCGACTTTTCTAGCTAAAGATGCAAACTTGGCTTGGAGGTCATGATCTTTCATAAGGTTGTACATTCCTCCACTAAATGTATTTAGTATGAGGTTGAGTTTTACTTGGTGCCTCATAAGTGCTTGTAGTGTTTCAATTTTGAGCATTTTCAGCTAGCAAGTCTAGGTACTCCATTGCTTCATTAGGGTCTTTATCTTCAAAAGTTCCATTGCACATTAATTCCACCATTTGTCTATCTTTAGATGTTAACCCTTCATAAAAATGTGAAACCAATCTCCACATTTCAAAACCATGATGAGGGCAAGTATTAAGCTAGTCTCGATACCTATCCCAACATTGGTAAAATATTTCTCCTGGTTTTTTAGTGAAAGTGGTGATTTGTCTTATGAAAGAGTTTATTCTGTGAGACAGAAAAAACTTCTTTAAAAATTGTTGTTGCATTTCATTCCAAGCACGAATTGATCCTGACTTAAGATTTTGTAGGCATGTTTTAGCTTTATCTTTTAATGAAAAAGAAAAAAGCTTTAATCTAATGGTGTTCATGCTACAATTTAAATCATTATAGGTGCTACAGACTTCCTCAAATTCTCTCAAATGCAAGTATGGATTTTCTAGATCTAAACCATGAAAAGAAGGTAAAAGTTGAATAATGTCCGCCTTAAAATTAAAATGAGATGCATTAGGAGGAAAAATAATACATGATCACGTACTTGTTCTTGTTGGATTAGTCTCTAAGTGTTCTAACCCGATTATTCTCATTATTCTCATTATAAAGAGACTGATTATCCTCTTCACCCATGTTTTCTAAAGAAGATGAGGATACCTTACAAAGTCTATCATTTAATGTACGTGACCAAACTCTCATGCACATGTAGAAAGAGAATAAAAGGAAGAACAGAAAAGAAAAGAAAAAGAAACAAAACAAAACAAAACAAAACAAAACAAACAAAAGTTAGATAAAAGAAAAGTGAAAAGAGAAAATAAAATAAATATTATAATTTATACAAGAATTTACCTACCCGGCAACGGCGCCAAAAACTTGACACGACCAAAAGATTGAAGTCTTATCCCAAGTGCAGGAGTGTTGAAGTAATAAATAACCCGAAAAGACCGGGGTCGAACCACAGAGAGGTTAACTATATAATAATAATAATAATAATAATAATAATAATTATTATTATTATTATTATTATTATTATTATTATTATTATGATGATGATGAGTTAAAGAGGACTTTGAGATGTAAGATTAATGTGAAGATTAAACAATGATAAAAACAAATATCAAGGTTAGAGGATCCACTAATGGTATTAAAAATAAATCTAATATAAACTCTTTTTATTACTCAACTGGAAATCACACACAAAGGAGATTTCAATCGGATGATTTGTCATTAATAGCTCATTATAAATTATTAACATGATCATATTAATTATCTTATTTAAGTAACACCAAAATTTTAAATATTGTCAGGAATTCATGATGCTAACTTATGTTAAAAACAAATCAAGTTTCTTTCAGAGCACAGGTTTAGGTTATACCATACGGTTGGCTATGAAAGTGCCAAGCATTTGTTGTACCAAGTGTTATACAACACAAATCTAGATTTACCATTTAACAAGCATGGTATTAAGAATTAATAAGATAAAAATGATAAGACATGTTAATAGCAAATTGTTTAGGATATAAGCATTGAAGTTCATATTGAGTTTATATTATACTTATCCTAACACCATTGGTGAAACCTTTTGACCTTAACATAATGAACTTAGCTAAACATAATGAAGAAGAGAAACATAAAAAAAATAAAATATAAGAACATAAGTATAGTAAAGGAAATGAAAAGCATAAACAAGAGATTAAGGAAAATATAACATGAAATAAAACTTAAACATTACAAAAATATAAAGAAAGAAATAAAGAGCATGATCTTGATCTAAAAGCTAAGATGCCTAGATGCATGGCAAATGCCTTCTTTTATAGGCCAAAATTTGGAACTATTGATTTGATGACTAATTGTTGAGTGGGTGGCCACATCTCAACTTGGTGACAATCCTTATCTTTTTGTCTGAACAAAACATCATTGCTAACATTAGAATTTGAACAGATTTTCACCATGAAAGTTCTAGGAAATTGTGTCAGCTTTCCATCAAAAAACAAATTGGTGCATTTGGACGTCTAGAACTTGAGATATGGGTTGAACACTGAACAGTGTCCGGGCTGCAAGACAGATTCAAACTTCTCCGTTGTTGCTTTAATTTGAACTTGAAAACGGCCTTTTTGAATCTTGGATTCCCCATGAAAGTTTTAGGCCTATGTCTTAGCTTTCCATCCATATATAGCAGACCTAAATCCAAGTTCTACAGCTCCAGTTATGATCTAATAACCAAATGGTGTTCCAATTTAGACTAAACCGGCATCTCTTTTCTAAGCTTAACCCTCTCTTTATCTTCTCAATTTCAGTAGTTAAACTCATCAATCAATCCCTTGATTTATGTGATAGGGCTGCATTTAAGATGAACATTTACTATAAATTAAAGGTATCTTATATTATTAGATATGTTATTATAAAACATGCTCTAGCTAAGGAGTTATTGATACTTTAAGTGCAATATGATGATATAAAACCTTGATAAAAATGCACTTTTAAGTACTAATCATTATCCCTCGTTGATGATAGCCTAGTGAAAATATGATTGGTGACAACATACTACATAAAATCCACCTGCTTCTTGCTTACCAACTTTCAGACATGATTCTTGAAGTTCTTGCAATTTCTTCACATCTTATCAGGATTACTGTCGCAGGGTCGTGTCGTGACGTTGTCTGGCGACAATAGAGGCTTTTATCATGCCTCTTGTATGAGGTAGTGTGTGTTGGGAAGGATTTAATCATACAATTATGATTAAGGTTCATGAGTCATCACCTAGTATTATGGTTACTAGGAACCTCTCGTAGACCAGACAAAAACAAACAGCGAAGGGCTGAAAAAATCCAGACCGCTAGTAGACCAAGTAAGCTATTTCTCTTCTCTCCCAGTTTTGCATTTGTATTTACGTGTCGGTACTGTGCAAAGGTAATTTTAATTACCTTCGCACTGTGTAGTGCATGCATGAGTAATTCACGAATGCAACCTGCAACAGTGCCCTATCAGGTCATTGGCTTAGGCCAGTGACCCAGCTAGGACTGCTGGGTCCAGTCCAACCACATGGGTCGCACTAGACCCAGCCCAAAAAAACAAGTGAGATTGTTGGTTTTCTCGTGCATTTATTTTATAGTTTGTATTTTTATATTGTAAAAATATAAATCTATTATTAAAATACCCGGTTTTCTACAAAACATTGCAAATATATATATATATATATATATATATATATATATATAACAAAAAAATGCTTTGTTTTCATGCACATGGCCAATACCCTAAAAAATATTTTGAACATTTTCTTATAGAAAAAACAAATATTTGAAGTCTCAAAAATGTGTTTTCGCATGGATTTCTTAAACACAAAAAAAATATGGGGAATAATTTGTTATTATTCACTATTAATATTTGGATAAAAAAATCCAAGTGGTTAATATCCAAAATACTTATATAGGAATAATAAGTCATTATTATTTATTTAATCACACATCCTTGAAAGAAGCCTCGATTATAATTGAAGACATTTTAATTTTTTACTCCACGGTTTACAAGCCGTGAAAGTATGAAATACTAAGGCAAAAATAGGCTTTTAAAGCGCTCTAAATTTTCTTGGATTTCTAAATTTTTTTTCTCTTCCTTTTCTCCTTGCGATCTACAAGTCGAGAACACTTGAAATACTAAGGGAAAAGTGAGTGTGTAAGCATGTTGAATCCCCTTGGATTTCTATCTTAGTTGTCTCCTATTCCATGAGTTGCAAATTTAGTCTAAATCAAACATAGATTTCAAGGATCTGTATTGGTCATCCTTGGTACTTTGTAGACATATCAAAGGCATGATTCACATTGACCAAAGGTTCTTTATTTTTAGACTTTGAGCCCAAGTTTGTTCATCGTAGCAAACTTATTCTAGGAAAACTAATGGGATTAGAGAACATCAACACCATAGCAATTATAAGGCAAACCAAACACCAAGCAGCTTAACTTAGGTAAGGTGTAATAGGGGTGTTAAAACCTTCCCTTTACACATGAAGCTCTAAATACCAGTTAAGGTTCCTTGTGACCATAATACTAGGTGGCGACTCCCTTATTTACAAAATAAAGACCCCGAAATCAATCCCTGCTCCCGGAAAAGGTTGTCATGAGGGTACGACACCTACCAATTAAAAAATTTCATCCAAACACTCCTAGAAAAGTTATAGTGCATAAAACGGTGTTCTGAAGTTTTCAAATCTGAGCCGCAAAAGACACATGAAGCTTGTTTGGAAGGCAAAATATTCTAGTGATAGAGAAAAACTCTTGTACTAACTTTGTCCTAGACTATTAACCAGAGGAACACCTGAACTTTTGAAGAGGCCCCTTTAATCCAAACATTGGCTTCAAAAACTCTATCATTAGCAGAGGAGGTACTATTAATTAGGGTGCAACAAGACTTAACTGAGAAACTTCCATCAAAATTACATGGCCCTATAAGTTTGTCATATTTTCCTTGTTGAATTATCATTGGCTCCAGCATTGAAAGCAATTGATGATATTGTTACTCTTCATAAGATAAGAGATTCCTATGCCAAACCAAATTCCATCACCAATGATCGTTCACCCATTGACCCAAGACGTTACGCCTGATGTTGCGCCTCTGATTGATTCTGCACCCTATCTTGGTAATGATCATTTGCTTGTTGGTGACGGTAAAGGTCTTTCCATATCCTATATTGGGCATCCCATGTTATGTTCCCCTAAACACACTTTTACATTATCTAACGTTCTCCATGTTCCTCATATTACCAAACCATTGCTATCTGTTCACAAATTTTATTGTGATAATAATGTTTATTTTGAATTTCACACCTCTGTGTTTTATGTAAAGGATCTCACCACCAAAGCAGTGCTCCTCTTCGGTTAGAACAATGATGGTCTATATATTCTCTCTAAGTCTTTTGTCACCACCATTCCTCAAGCTTATTGGTCTCCTTGCGTCTCTACAACTACTGATCTGTTGCATCATCGATTAGGTCATCCTACTTTCTGTATTTTCAATTTGTTAGTTTCCAAAAACAAAATAATATGTACTTCTTAACAAGTCTTCACATCTATCATTGCGACCTACGAGTCACAAAACTACCGCCTCACTTGATTTAATATTTAGTGATGTTTGGGTCCCTGCTCCTATGTTTTTCTCCGATGGTTTTCATTACTTTATCATTTTTATCGATATGCATATAGAATATATATGGTATTATCCTCTTGTTGTAAAATCCGATGTGTTTTCTATATTTCAACATTTTTAAGTGCTTGTTTAGTGTCAGTTTTCTCGCAAAATTAAATCTATTCAAACTGATTGGGGTGATGAATTTCGTAAGTTAAATAGTTTCTTTCAAACTATTTGTATTCATCATAGGTTAATGTGTCCCCATACACATGAGCAAAATGACAATGTTGAATGTCGCCATCGCCATATTATCGAAACTGGTCTTACCCTCTTAGGCCAATGTAGTGCTCCATAATGATTTTGTATATCTCATCAATCATATGCCTACTCTTGTCCTCTAAATTCAATCTCCTTTTGAATGTCTGTTTTCCTTTTTTGCTTCCATATCATGCTCATAAGTTGGATTTCTGTTCATCTCTATGGGTGTTCTTAAGATATAGTTCCTCTCATCTTGGTTATCTTTGTCTCAATTTAGCATCTCAATGTATACATGACTCTTGTCTTGTTTGTTTTCATGGTGGTGTGTTTCCTTTTACAACATCTGAACAAATAGCCCACCAACCAACCACTCCTTCCTAGTCCACACACTTTTCCCACTGATTAGTAGCATTTTTATCAGGGTTTTATATCATCATATTGCACTTAAAGTATCATTAAATTTCCTAACTTAAGCATGTTTTATAATAGCAAGTACGATAACATAAGATATCTTTATTTTATGGTAAATCCTCATTTTGAATGCAGGCATATCTCATAATTTAAAGGATTGATTGATGTGTTGAAAGTGAAAAGGCAAAGAGAGGGCTAAGCTTAAAGAAGAGATGCTGGTTTAATTTAAACCGGAACACTATTCGGTTATCGAATTATAAATGGAGCTGTAGAACATGGATTTAGGTTTGGTTTATATGGATGGAAATCTAAGACATAAGCCTAAAACTTTCATGAGAGTCAAAGATTCAAAGGGTCGTTTTCAAGTTCAAATTGTAGCAACAAAAGAGAAGTCAGAATCTGTCCTGCAGCCCAGACACTTTTCAGTGTTTAGCCCATATAATGAGTTCTAGAAGTCCAAATGAGCTCATTCTTATTTTGTTGGAAAGCTGAGACAAATTCCCAGAACTTTCATGAGACTATCTGTTCAAATTATGATGTTAACAATGATGTTTTGTTCAAACAAGAAGATAATGGTTGTCACCAAGTCAAAAGGTGGCCACCCACTCAATAATTAGTCATCAAATCAGTAGTTCTGAATTTTAGCATATAAAAGGAGGCATTCACCATACATTTAGACATCTTGGTTTTCAGATCAAGATCATATTCTTGCTTTCTTTCTTTGTATTTTTGTAATGTTTAAGTTTTGCTTTCATTAATCTCTTGTTTATGCTTTTCATTATAACTATATTCTTATCTAGTTTATTTATGTTTCTCTTCTTCATAATGTTTAGCTAAGTTTATTACTAATGGTGTAAGAATAAGTAGAATATAAACTCAACATGGACTTTAATGTTTGATAGTAATATTTTTTGTATTTGTTATCTTACTCACTCTTAATACCTTACTTGTTAAATAGTTAATCTAGATTTGTGTTGAACAACCCTTGGTACAACAAATACTTGATCCTTTCATAATCTGTATGGTATAACCGACACTTTGCTATGAAAGGAACTTGATTTGTTGTTAACATAAGTTATCACTATCAATACCTGACAACATTTACAAGTATTGGTATTACTCAAATAAGATAATTAATATAATCATGTTAATAATTTATAATCCGATTGGAACCTCCTTCATGTGTGGTTTTCAGTTGAGAAATAAAAGGAGTTTATATTATACCTATTTGAAATACCATTAGTGGATCCTCTAACCTTGACAATTTTTTTATCTTCGTTTAATCCTTACATCAATATCTCATCTTAAAAGTTTTCTTCACCTCCCCCCATTTTCTCCCTGATGGCCCTCCACACACCACACCCACAGATCTGTCGCTTTTCCAGCTCCACCCAAATAGCCCCACCGTTCCCTACCCTTGTCTGCCACCATACCAACACCACCCAGCCCTGCCCCTATGCCACCATTTGCATGTTTCTCTAATGATCATTATGCAGGAACAAGTTCACCTCCTTCAGAGTTGCATATTTCCAGGTCTGTCACTACAGCTAACTTTGATTCTACAATAGGTTCTCCTACATCTGCTACTGTAAGCTCCATTCTTTCGATAGATTCTCCTGCAGGTCTGCAACTTTTTGTTGATCTCTCATCTTATCCTTTTCAGCAGCTTCCCAGTTCAGATTCTTCTGCCCCTTAATTTGTTGTTCGTCAACATCCGATAGTTCTTCACCCTAGGCTGTCGAAGACTACCCTCCTAATAGTGTTTGCAGCCACCTCCATTGCTCCTAACTGTCGGATAATGTCGTCTCCGACATATGAGCCCCTTGTATTCTCTGATGCTGACAGGTATGAGGCATGACATGGTGCTATGCGTGATGAAATTCAAGCCTTACGCTCTAATAACACCTAGTCCTTGGTTCCTTTTCATCCTTCAATAAATGTTATTGGTAGCGGTGTGGATGGCATTATTGAGCAATTTAAGACATGTTTGGTTGCTAGAGGCTTTACTCAACAAGAAGGCATTGATTATTCTAAAACATTCAGTCCAATTGTTAAGCACGTGTCAATCATATTAGGTTTTGTTGGAAGATTCATGAACTTGATATTCATAATACATTCCTCAATGGTGTTCTGGCCGAAGAGGTCTATATGAAACAACCTTTAGGTTTTGTTGACTTTGCTTTTCCCTTTCATATGTGTCGGTTGCATAAGTCTTTATATGGTCTAAAACAGGCTCCATGGGCATGGCACACTTGTCTGAGTGATTTTCTGATTTCTATTGACTTTTATGCTTCTAAGGTTGACACCTCCTTATTTATCTTGTTTGTTGGTGCTAATAACTTCTATCTACTGATTTATGTTGATCACATTCTGCTTATGAGTAACAACTCTACTATGCTTCACCGCCTAATACAGTTACTGAGTTCAGAGTTCAAGCTTCATGATTTAGGCGTCGTTCACTATTTTTTAGGTATTGAGGTTCAATTTATTGTTATGGGTCTAATGTTACACCATCATAAGTATATTATTGACATCCTCACTCGAGCGGGTATGACTTTTTGCAAATCGGTTGATACTCCTATATCTACTTCCAAAGTCACCATACTGTCAACCTTACACGGTTTTGTTAAATTATGGGTGCCCTTCAATATCTCACATTTACGAGACTAGATTTCTACTTTGTTGTTAATAGAGTTTGTCAGTTTATGTATGCTCCTACAGATTCTCAGTGGGGTATCGTTAAACGCATTATGTGTTATCTACGAGGTACAACCACTTATGGCTTACATATCAGCCGTAGTTCCTCATTTGCCTCATTTGCTCTTTACAAATGCAGATTGGGCAGGTAATATTGATGATCGCAAGTCTACGGGTGGTTATCTTGTCTTCTTTGGTAAGACGCTGGTTTCATGAAAATCAAGCAAGCAATGTACAGTTGCTCACTCTTTCACCGAGGTTGAGTATAAAGCCTTGGTAGATAGCACTGCTGAGGTTATATGTAACATCCACCATTCCGGGATAAAACGACAATCTCATGCCAATCGAAAATAGAGTAATTAATTTTTTTTTTGTATATATATATATATATATTCATGGTCTTCGTATTAAAATCTACCGAAACTTCGACGGAGTTCCCCCTATACCGGAAGGCCCAAGTTATTGACATGGAATCTATTTACACTTCTAATAGCTCGTATCTCATAACTTAATTCCCGATCCAATTATCCTGGGTTTCAATTCCACACTTATACTCACACCTATCAACCACAATATTTATGATATGCATTATATAACAAATATCATTATGGATGGATAAAAATAAATAATATAAATACATAGACATGAATTATGGTTATATGAACTACAGGGTTAAATTCATTCAATCAAGTTTAAACATTAATTATACAAGTTAAGTTATACAAACATTTTTATATTTACAAAATACAAGGGTATACTCCCTAGAACCTAGATTACAAGAAGGGAAAATAAGCTAGGGTATACTCTTGTCGTGCATGCGATGATCCTGAAACAAAATACATATTATTGAAAGGTGAATATTACAATAAATATAACAACATGAATATCTAACAATTTTAACAGGGTAAAATGCATTCATAGTTCATTCGCTTCTCCCTTCTCGTTTTTATTAGAATCTCTTCCTTATTCAACTATTAATAATTATTCCCTCTGCCACATTCAACTTTTATTCCAGACTTTATGAGATCAACCATAATTATTCTTGCTTATCACATTATCGATACCAATTTCATTGGTATCATCATCATCACCCCATAGGAGTCGATGCAAGGTGATCCATTTACCCGGGATCCTAACATATACTGAAGGTATGCTAGCCAATACATGGTGATCCCCTTACCCGGGATCCTAACATACACTGCCCGGGATCCTAACATACACTAAATGTATGCTAGTCAATACATGGTGATCCCCTTACCCAGAATCCTAACATACACTAAATGTATGCTAGTCCAATCGTGGCGATCCCCTTACCCAGGATCCTAACATACACTAAATGTATGCTAGTTTACGCCTCAAGTCGCACTTCTCATATTTCTTTTGTCAATGATAATTTCATCATTTGGCAATTCACACAACAAGTTTTCACCTTGAACACACATACATTCAGTAATTCACATTTCACATTGGTAATATAAATAAATCATGGAATTAACTAGGAAGTATATGTGCGATTCACCTACCTGCAATAGAAGCTCTACTCGTGCTCCCCTGCTGCTACTGCACCACGCCTGTGGTCCCTCCTGCAATTCACAGGTTTATCTTATAAATTTTCCCACACAAGGATATGTTTTATTATAACCATATCAACAACCAATAAGTCTTTCTTTCAGTCATTTCTTAATATTTTATGTTTTTTCTCATTTCGTCCATTAATATTGTCATTCTTTGTCCAACCACAATTATCATTCCTTATATATATATTAACCGTTTCTGTTTAAATCCTGAACTGTTACTGTCTCATTTTTTTTGAACTGTTACTGTCTCATTTTTGAACTGTTACTGTCTAGATATTGAACTGTTACTGTCTCATTTTTTTAAATTGTTACTCTCCAACCTCTCCTTAAATTTTTAACTATCTAGAGTTATAGAACTCCGTTTCAAGCGAGATTAGTCTTGTTGGAAAGCTAAGACATGAGGCTACAATTTCTCTGAAAGAAGGAGAACCCAATTCTATCTCTAAGACAGTCAAAATTTCTCATCAACGAACCAGACCTACTACCCTATAGGGTCTGTCATGACCTAGTCTCGGTTGGTGACCTATAGCTAGAGTTCTATAATTCCAAATTGAGCAAGACTAATTTTATTAGTTACCCAACATCCAAAACTACAATTTCTATAGGAACCTGATCATAATTCCTTCATCCTCCTACCTGAAATCTCTCTGAAAGTCAAGAGACGAAACTGTCCAGATTCGTCAATCTTTCCATTTACATACAACACATGAAGTTCTTTAATTTAGGAACTCATACTTTTTCCTCAATTCAAGTCTAAGAACTCAAATATATAAATTAACATCTAGGCATCAATTCATAATCGACTTGAAATGACTCATAAGAGCATGTTTAAAATACCTTTCCCGGTATGAATTAAGGTTTCGATCCCTCCTTTTCTTTCTAATGACAGTCGACCCTCCCCTCTTCTCTTCTTGTTCAATTTCTGTTGTTAATCCCTTTCCCACCAGTGTTTATTCTACCTATAACCCTTAATCTTGGATGAGTTTTTGAAATTTTGGTGTTTCTTTCTTGATTTGTAAAAATGAATATAAAAACTCGCTCTTTTCTTTCTTTACGTTATCTGCAGATCTGTTTTTAGTGAGAAGAAGAGTACTTATGCTCTATAATTATTCTTATTTGCATTTAGGCCCCATTTTCTTTAAGTGTATTCGTTTTGCCCCCACTTCTTTTTAGTTTAGTTTATTTCCTTTAATTTAATCCAGCCTTTTTATATTTTTTTTCCTCGGGATTTACATTATAGGACTTCAGTGTCTATTAAAAGATTTGCGTATTCTTTTTAACTCTGCTCTTATTATTTGGTGTGATAATATAAGCGCTACTTACTTATTTGCAAATCCTATATTTCATGTTCACACTAAACATGTTAAGGTTGACTATTATTTTGTACGAGATAGGGCTACGAAGAAAGAGATTCATATTCGCTTGATCCCCTCTCACGATCAACTTGCAGATGTTTTTACTAAGCCGCTTCCTATAGCTCCGTTTATTGCTTTTCAATTCAAGCTTCAAGTTGATCCTCCACCCTCAGCTTGAAGGGGTATATTATAGAATGTACCTATATAAGAAATATTATAGTCATACTCTTGTGTTGTAATCACCACCATTAATATTGTATATTTCCCTACAAATATAAATAGAAAAAGTTGGTTAACTAATAGATTAAGTCTCATAATTATTCTCAATTATACACATATTTTGTTATGTGTAATTTTTATATTTGTGGTTTGTTATGTTGTTATATATTGTTTTTTTTTATTAATAAATCAACCTAGGATAAGAAAATTATTTTTGGGTTTTATTAATTGGATGTTGCCTATCACGTAATAAAATCGATTAATACATGACTTAATTTTTCATATTCATGCAATTTAATTTTGATGGCACCATTTCTCAATGAATGAGATTTACTTTTAATTGTGTCTTGTATTTTTTTTTATATATATTCAAAATCAACCTAAGGATTGTAAGACTTTAATTTTGTGCTTTCCCTTGTTGCACTAAGGATAGTTGATGCAACCATATTATTTGATAGTTTCACCCCCATTTAACTAGTATTTTGCCTATGTTTTATATATAAAATGCCTTGATATTCTTTGTTTTATGTTTTGAAGGCACTTTTGGATGAAAGATGCAAAAAGGAGTAAATTGGAAGTAATTGGCAGATTTGATGTTCAGTCGATGTTTTGTGCAGAGCGTGAGTTCTAGAGATCAAAATGAAGTGATTCCAGTGGCACTAAAAAGCTAACATCCATACCTTTCTGGAAATGCAATGCAAGAAAAATAAAAAGAGAAAGATCATGGAAATCACATCCTGCAAAGTCAAATCTTGCATTCTGCCAGTGTTGACCTTTGGCCATTCAAAATTTCATATCTGGAGCTACAGAAGTCCAATTGATGCAAACTCAATTTTCGTGGATTCCTAATTCAAAGACCTATCCACGATCCAAATTTCAGCCAAAAACGATGTCATATGAGGGAGATATGAGTTTTCAAAGATGACAACTGAATTCTGCCAGCAAATAGGTTTCGTGAAGAAACAAGTCCAAATTACATTCCGAAGCATCTAAACCGACATCCAAGTTTTTATATCAGCAATTTAGCTCCTCTAAGTCAGAGCTTGAAGATTTCATGCAAGGCTATTTCTCCTTTTAGGAAAAATAGTTATTGAAGTACTTAAATGTAAACTGACAACTCAAGGAAGGACTATTTTGTAAAATAGAGACTAGGGTTTCTTAGCATATAAAAAGAAAGAGAGAAAGAGGCAGCAGCCAGCAGAAAAGAGGGAGAGCAGAAGGAGGCAGCAGCCAGCAGAAAAGAGGGAGAGCAGAAGGAGGCAGCAGCCAGCAGAGAATAAACACACATTCTCTCCTCTACAAACCAAAAAATCATGCTCTTTTCATTCTTTAGAAGTAGTAGTTCAATAGTTATGCAAGGCTAAGCTCTTTTCTTGGTTGCAAGGACATAACAAACCTTCGGATTTCAAGAACCGTGAGATTTATTCTTCCTT
>Ga0325411_1000396_pt1 | contig 45392 bp, 39 predicted proteins | sample PopdelMetagenome_13_FD_206181 | JGI IMG/M metagenome (GOLD analysis project Ga0325411, IMG submission 206181) | Populus deltoides microbial communities from Bellville, Georgia, United States - Xylem-PdIQD-R4 | ecosystem: Host-associated > Plants > Phyllosphere > Stem > Wood/Secondary xylem...
ATTATACATTCATATACTACAAGTTTGTTTGAGAAATAACAATAAAACATGTACATCTACTAACAAAATACATATACTAAAAAAACAATAAAATTGACATTTAATTAAATGTTAAAATTTAAAAAGACAGAATTACTTACAAAAATTGATAAAATCCGTCGGTAAATCAGAACACGGATGCTGTGACCACAAAACTTCAAGAAATATAACTTGTTGTGCTGATATGAGGAAGATTTTTTTTTTGGGGGGGAGGGGGGGCTGGTTGTTTGCAGATGAGGAGAGTTGGGATGAGGAAGAAGAAGGAGAAATAGGGGAGGAGAGGGTCGGCAGAGCTGTTATATATTAACTTTTTCCGACGGTTTCACCGACAGAAACTCTGTCGGTTATTATGTCGGTGATATCGACAGAAACATAGACACGTCACCGTACGGATTTGCCATTTCAAATCCCTCGGTGAGTCCGTCGGCAATTTAAACGGCGAACCGGTCACATCACTATACGGGCACTGTACGGGTTATCGTTTTGAATCCGTCGGTGATTCCGTCAGAAAAAAATAAGCCGCCAAAACCTCCACATCAGCAACCCGCCTTTTTTTTAAATTCGGAAACTTTTTCATCTGTAATTCAGTCGGTAACTACCGACGGAAATTGTCCGTCGGTAATTACTGACTGAATTACGGACAGAAAAGTTTCCGTCGGTAATTACAGACTGAATTATAGATGAAAAGTTTTCGTCGGTAAATCCGTTGGTATTTAGCGAATTTCTGGTAGTGTATTAAATGTTAGAAATTATAGATGCATGGACCTAGAGTGACCAAAAAGGATGATTTCAAGATTTAAAACTGTTAAATAATATTTATTTAGTCTTATTTATTAAGGGTAGAATAGTATTTTCAGTTTAACCTATATATAATTTCTTTGTATTTAGGTTAACTCCAAGAACTCATAATAAATAGATTATTGAGAATTCTAGCCTCCTTTTGTGTTTGATCTTAATTATTTTAACATGGTATCAGAGTTGATTTTATGGAATGAGACTTGATCTCAAACACAGCTTTCATAGATCCAACAAGAAATTTTTTTGGATTGATATTTTGTTTTCTGCTTTTGCAAAATTGGATATTTCATCTTTCCTTCAACTTTTGTAATTTGATATTTGCGTTCAGTTTCTACAAATATTTTGGTATTTCATCTTCCTTTCAGTTTCTGCAAATTTGTTTTGTGTTTTGGCGTAATTGTATAACTTCAAAAAGATATTTGTTTAGTTTCTGCAATCTCTGTTCAGTTTCTACAATTTGATATTTTGTTTTCCGCTGCTTTTTCATTATAGTTCTTTGTGATTGTTGATTATGGCTACTGAAAGAGATGATTTGCTTCAATATGTGAGTGTGAGGTTGGATGGGAAAAACTATTCATATTGGAGCTCTGTAATGAGATTTTCTTAAGGGTAAAAAGATGTGGGGATATGTTAGTGGAACCTATGTGGTACATAAAACTATTGAGGAAGGGGATGTTGCTTTGATAGATGCATGGGAAGCAAACAATGCAAAGATCATTACTTGGATCAACAATTTTGTTAAGCAATCCATAGGTATGCAGTTGGCGAAGTATGAGACAACAAAGGAGGTTTGGGATCATCTGCAAAGGTTATTCACATAATCAAATTTTGCAAAGCAGTATCAGTTACAGAATGACATACGAGCTCTTCGCTAGAAGAATATGAGTATTCAAGAGTTCTATTCTGTCATGACAGATCTTTGGGATCAATTGGCTCTTACATAATCGATAGAATTAAAGGCATGTGGTGCTTACATTGAGCGTAAAAAGCAGCAATGATTGGTACAGTTTTTAATAGCACTTCGCAGTGATTTCAAAGGACTTAGGGGTTCAATACCCAATTTTGACCCACCTTTTTGATAAAATTTTCGGAAAATCCAAAAATAGCAAAAAAACAATGAAAATCCAAAAAATACGTTTTTAATATATTTGCATCGTTTTTAGCATTTTCAACGTCGTCTAAAAAAAGAATTTAAAATTTCAAAGGTTTTTGGAACGCGTTTGACTTTTCACGTGTTATTTTTTAAATCATTGATTTTTCTCATTGAGTCGACGCTGATATTGCTCGTTTTCAAAATATATAAAAAAAATAAGAAAAATCAAAATTCTACAAAAAAAAAAAAAAATTGAGGGACCAATTTTGAGGCCAAGCAACATTTTACCTATAAATATAAGTAAAAAAAAAAATTACCAGGAAGGAAGGAAATTTACAAAGGGGAGGGGGGCAGTTTGGAGAGTTAAAGAAAAAAAAGAAAAAAAAAGGAAACCCTAAATCTATTTCTTCTCCAAGCCGCCGCCGCCACCCCAGCTTGGACCTGGTGGGATTCTTCTCCTTTACCCATCTCCACCAGCAGCTGGCCACATACCCAGGCACAACCTTATCCTTCCTGAACACAACCTCTCGGCCATCACCCTCTCTTGGCCAACGACAAACCAAACAGCCACCCCCCTGGTTTTGATTTTTTCTCTCCAGCCGGCCACATTTCCACAACCCCCATTTCTTCTCATCTTCAACCTTTCACCCGACAACCCACACGGTCACAGCCCTCATTTCCAGCTTCTTCTCCCAAACCAGAGCAGCCTCCTCTGCATTTCCCCATCTCCCATTCACTCACCCCTTCTCTTTGACAGAATAGAATCCCCTCACTCTCTCATTTCCATCCCCTCTCCATCCCAGCTATTCCCTTCCATCGGCCTCCCTCCCCGACCATCTCACAGATCTCCAACCAACCGGCTAGCAGCAGCGTCTCCTTCCCCATCAGCGGCGTCAATTTCCCCCTTCGGTCTCAGCTGACCAAAACATGCGCCTTCTCCAGCTCCTCCCCTACGCACGGTTGCACCTGGAGCTCCGGCCTCCAGCCTCTAGCACTCCTTCCTCAGCCGCCTAGTCTGCCATTTGAAGAAGGAAAGAACAAAAAACTAAGGGGAAGAAAGAAGGCCTGGAGCAGATTTGAGAAGGAGAAAATGAAATAAAAACCATTGCTTGTTGCGTTCTCTTGGCTTTGCAGGTGGCGTTACTTCCCACCGCCGGTGCAAAAGGGAAGAGGAGGAGAAAACGACTGAGATCCACCTATCTCTCAGGTTGTGCTCACGGCGGCGCGTGGAGGAGATGCGCCACCACGGGTCCTGCAGTTCCAGAAATCTTCCTCTTCAATTCCTGAATTTTTTAGGGGCTATTTTGTAAATTTAAAATTGTGTAATGTAATTTTTGTTTTGTTGTTTTGAATTTGTATTTTGTACTGTGGATGTAAGAAAAAAAAAAGGAAAGGAAAAAGAAGAAAAAAATATAGTCAAAGTGTATTGGTGTGTTTGTATGTTTTTATGGATGTTTTTTTTATGATAAAATTGCAAAGAATAAAGAAGAATTTAATATTTTGATTTGCTCATGGATAAAGAATTATGAACTTACATGTAAGTCGAATTTTATAAAATTTGATGAAAGAACAAAACTTTTGAAACTTTTTTAACACATCAAGTCCTCGAAGCAGCTTACCTTAGGTAGGGTGCATTAGGGGTGCTAATACCTTCCCTAACCACAACCAGTCCCTTACCCGTGAATCTTTGACAAGACCAGTGCATCCGGGTTTCCTAGTAGCCCTCAATTAAATACTAGGTGGCGACTCCCAACGAACGAATCTAAACAACGAGAAGAAAAATCGCCAGCCGATGCCGCGCGGGTGACGTGCGACAGAATGACGACTCCACTGGGGAAGGTATTGTTTCTGACTTTATTGGACTAAGCTTTGTGTTTTTGATGTGTTTAAATTTTTGCTTTTTGTCTTATTTTATTTTTGTTTTATTCATGCATTGTATAGAATTCTCTCATGCATCACATGTTTTAATTTTTGAAAGCTCACACAAGCTTCAGGTTAGGTGGGGGACTAGCAGCTTACCTTATGACTTTTAGTCAATTTTTAAGTTTGTGTAAACCCCAACTCTTCATTGAGTGCTTAGACTGGTAACAGTTGGTACACGTGCCATCTCATTGCCTACTAGGTCCCTATATTGCCTTCAAGAGGGTGATCACTAGGACAACGAGAGACCCTTTTGAGACCAGGTAGAAAACCTACCCATGTTCACATAATGAATAGAACCTGTCCTTAGGTTGTATGTGCTATCTTTATTTACATCAGGGCAAACCTTTCTTGAAGCATCTTGAACTCAAGACTTGTGAGTGACACAATGACCGTCACTCATAAAATTTTCATTGTAGAGTTTGGGCAAGAATCAAGATTCTTGTTTCATCATGCAAGAGTTACGATCATATGTCACCCCTCGAAGGGCAAGTTCATCATATAGATTGCATGTTCATACATTTATCATGCATGTATCGGGATGAAAAATAGGTTCCCCCATCCGAGGTTTACTACACTGGATGGAAAAAGATGGATAATAAAGAAATGGGTCAGAGAGCGGCACAATGTTAAAATGAAGTTGATAGCATCAAAGGTGAAGTAGCTAGATTCAGATATGCTTGAACAAGTGTTGAGCATTAAATGGAAAGGGAATGTCTGCACAGTCTTTTGTGGGAATACTGCTTGTCCACGTCCAATTGAAGTTGCACCTCTCCTTTTCAGCCATGAACAACAACAACAATGCCTTCAGTCATCAACTAATGACAACTTTGGTTCTTGTTCAGTTGTATTATTAAGTGTTCATCACCTCCACATCTTCTAATGGCACCCAATAGTTGCTAGCTTTCAGTGCATGGTGCATTAGTCTTCTTTGAAGTTACCCCAACTATGAGCTCAATTACAGTTTAGTAGCACAAGATGTTGGTCTGAAAAAAAAATGATTAGACACTGAACTTTAACGTGATAGAGCTCTTTCTACAAAGATTTGTTTGTAGATCTGCCAGTAGGGAATGCAAGAGGGGATGTAGTAGTTTCATATGCTTTGAAACTTTCTCCCACCAGTGGCACTAGCAAAACACTATAGTAGGTTGAAGCGACAAACCTGGTCTGAAAAACATGAGCAGACATCAAACTTCAATGTGGCAGAGCTCTCTCGGTAAGAATCTGTTTGTGAATCTGCAAGTAGGCAATCCAAGAAAGGATGTGATAGTTTCAGATTGTCTACAATTTTCTCCTACCAGTGTCAGCATTGAAATATAGAAGTATGGAGAAAAGACAAACCTGGACTAAACAACATGAAGAAGACTGAATTTTCAACAGAACAGAACTCCCTCTACAGGTGTCTGTTTGTTGCATTGTCTGTGAGCAATCGAAGATGAGGTAGAAGAGTTTTAGATTCATCAGGTTCTCTTCCAATTTTTCCAATGTGTATTCCACACATTGGTAATGGCGATGCTACAAGTTTTTATGCGCTGCCAGGATTACCTTGCTATTGAGAGGTTTCCAACAATCCTAAAACAACAACAACAACAACAACAACATTGCAAGATTGATATGAACTTGTGTGGATTGCCAAAAAAATTGAACCAAGCTATCAAGATGGGAAAGATTGAAGGTTCTACCAAGTATTCCAGAACAATGATAAGAGATGAATGAAAAGAAGACTTTGACAGTGGAAAACCTTAATTATGTGGTCTAGCCAAGTCTCGCTGTATCATCGACTAATCCAATGTCTTTGCAAAAGATAGACATTCCTTTGCCATGAGGTATAATCATGTGATGTGATGGTGGGGTCCTCGACCATTTCAATGGAACAGTTGAAAGAATTTCAATTGAACAGTTGCCGTGTGAGTTTATTTACTAGCATCTGCTAGATTCCAGACTTTTGCCTGACTCCGACAAATCCCATGTAACCACCGTTTCCTAGGTGGTATAATCCAGACAAGAAATGTGATGTCATGGTGGGCTCCTCAGCCATTTCAATTGAAGAGTTGCAAGAATTTCAAGAAGCGAGTTTGGAAGTTGGTGAGCAAGAGACGAGTAGATTCTGTAAAGGAGGGTGTCATTGGCTATATTGTCCCCCGAACATCTTCAGAATGACATGTGATTGAAATTGCTTGGCAAAACACAGATATTGCTGGAGAAGCCAATCTAAGAAGGGGTTAAACTGTCAATCATCTTTGTCATGGATTTTTGCCATTTTGCATTTTGTTTTAGGATCACATCTCATCCTTCAATGAAACATGTCGTTTCTTTGCCTTGTTGTTGTTTTGAAATCAACAGATGTTTAGCATTTCATTCTGACAAAATATTTTGATCAAACTCCAAAATGCGGTAAGGGTTAATCAATCCTGAAGATTAAAAGTGTTTTGATTACAGAAATGACTTGATGCTTGAAAATGACATGAGGTGACCAAACAATTTTGAACTCCTACCTCCTGAAACTGAACCACACATCATATAGCTAAGTTTTAGCAGTATGCATAATGACATGTAGTGGATTCAGTAGTTATGGACTCGTGAATCATAATTCTTACAAGTCCTAATCATTACACTAGATGAGGTCAAACTTTATCGGTTCTAACCGACCTTGCTTGAAATGAGAAAAGGCCATCTTTGATATCCCTTCACTTTCTAAATATTATATCCCTTGTAGTCCCATTTTGAGCTGGATAGAATATTCTTTTCATAAAAAAACCCTAACTAGGATCACACCCCACACTGGGGGCAAATGAAAGATATTTTGAAGACATTGATGGATAAAAGAAAGGCTTAGAACAAAAGTCCAATGATTGAGAAAGGGCTAGAAGAAGAAAAGCCATAGATTAAGGGTCATCCAAGAAAACTTTGAGGAAGGCCATGTAAAAGCAAAAAAAAAAAAGTGAAATGGAAGGAGAATGCCCTATCAATTCTAAGAAGGGGAAAATAGGACACAACAAATGCCAAAAGTCAACACCAAAAAAAAATCAAGTTTCATGTCTTTTGGTGTGTCTAAGATAAAGCCTCTAGTGTCTTCAAAAAGATTAAATTTATTATTCATCAAATAAAAAGTTGGATTTGCATTATGACCTACGTTAAGAGAATTTTGATCTTTGAGATTAATAAGGTTATATGTCACTTTCTCTACAATGACAACAAGAGAAAAAGAGTTGATAAATAGTTGATGTTGATCCTAGGTCTTTGAAACCCTTAAACACCTTTTGAGCCTATGAATTTCCTTTCTTTCATAAGCCATGAACCATAGCCTGCATTACGTGCTTTTAAAAGCCCTTTTTAATCAAGTAAGCAATTTGAACCGATAAATGGTGCTCTCAAAACTTGAAGAGCTTTTCCATAAGAGTCATGGCTTCATGGATTAAGCTACTTGTTATTATGCATGCTGATAAAAGTGGTGCTAAAAAAAGAAAACAATCTTTCTTGATGAATCCTCAAGTTTTGACTGGAGTATTGTATAGATCAAAAAGAGCTGGAGACCAGTAATACAAGGAAAAAGGGAACAAAATCCCTAGATCAAATCAAAAGCAAGACAAGCTTGCTGAACGGAAGGCAAAGGGAACAGACTCCCTTGTACAAACCAAAAGCAAGACAAGCTATCTGAAACTAAGGGAACGAACTCCCTGGATCAACCTAGAAGCAAAGGGAACAGGCTCCCTTGAACACGCATAAGGCAAAACAAACTAGCATATAATGAAAACATCAGCTAGGATACCCAAAAAAACCAGCAACAAAACTCCTTCCAACCCAGCATACGGCACGCTACAGCAGCAGCTGAGATGAGGAGCAGCAGCAGACGACACTATCATTATGTCTCCCATATAGGACAGCATCCAATGAGACCAATCCTCCACCAACCAAAGCTAGCGAAAGGACAAGTAACAAAAACGAGCCAGAGAAGAACACAACAGCTCTTGCAAACCATTAGACCAGCCAGCTTCAAAAAGCAAAATGTTCCAGCCAGCTTCAAGAAGCATAGCATACCAAGCTGCATATAGCAGTAACCGGCTGCTCCAGAATGGTAACAGGCAAGAGGACAAAGCATTTGGGGAGAGACCCTCACCCAAACATAGCTCTTTACCAAGCAACTTAAGAGTAGTGAACCATCCGCACATCATCTCCTGAAGACCAAATCTGCACCACAACATTAACTTGATTGATATTAGAACAGTCTCCACCCAGCACTTAGAAGTGAGCTGAAGCATGAAAGATCCCCCAATATCCTTCAATCGAAACAGCTAGCTAGCAGAGCCGCGACAGAGAACACTACATCAGTAGCCCAAGCAATTGGGGAGCAAGCCTCACCCAAACTGATGAAATCCATAGCATCAACAAAGAGAGCATAGTGAGAGCAGTCCCACAAGAGCCCAAGAAAAGGGCAGCCAAAACAAATCTGCAGAGTGACCAAGAGAGAACAAGGGGCGTATAGTCTATAATTTGGGGAGAGACCCTCACCCAACCAGACAAAGCCTCAGTAGGCAGGGAAGCCTTCACCTAGCCAAGTTCCATACCATACCCACAGCTGAATTAGCTCAATATGCACTCACAAACCATCCACTACCATCAAGGAAGCATCAACAGGGAGTCTTTTGTTTCTTGAAATTCACAGAAGGTCACCTCATCGCAGACCATCAAAAGATATACCCAAGATCAAAGGTTAAAACTGACACAAAGAACCATGGAAAAAGTCATTTTAATCTTACAACAAATCAATTTTTTTTTGAAATACAAGACAATCAAAAGACTGCTTTGAATAGTGTGTGTTGGATCTTTGACCGAAGAAACTTGATTTTCAAAAACTAACATCTCTCTGATTTCATTTCAACAATTAAACTTGAATAGACATGACCGTTGAAATATGAGATTTGATTCCAGAACAAGAAAGATTGTCAAATAAGAACATCGGGCGAATTTGCAAAATCCTTGACAAGAATGACATCAACATTTCTCAACATTCCTTGAAAAGTTGACCACCTGGGGGCAATACAGTGGACCTTGAAAAGGAAAACAAATAGTATTCAGATCAGTTGGGGGCAAAGAAAGAATCGAACGATGAGTTGGCGAAGTCCATCAAAGTCATTCCTGGCGATAACAAAATCCATTTGGTTATAGACAGAAGAATAAACATGTTCAGATCATATTGGGGGCAATGTTGTTCAAAGACAATCCATGATTTAGTGAACTTCAGCGACAATTAATGGGCAACGCTGCACTTGAAGGATATTTTAATATCTTCATCTTGGTTTATCATCCCCAACATGGCTATGACTTTTGAACGATGTTATCACATAGTCGCATTTGAATTAATGTTGGAAGGATGCACCCACTAAGGCTGACTGTGGGGCCATTTGTTTTGAAACCGAAAAATGCACTTCACCGCATGCATATAGGTGATGAACATCATTGATGATACCAAATCATTTCTTTTTATAAGCTGATTTGACAAGCTAAGAGGAATCCATTGAGAAGAGCATCGGGAATGCAACAAAGAGCCTTTTACGGCAAGTTATGAGAGGCATGTCTGGATGACTTGGCAGTTTCCAAGAAGGTTGATGATAACGTATACTTGAAAAGTATTGTTTCAACTGGAGGCAAGTTCATGAATGATTGACAATCTTGATGGGTGTTGGCATGATGCACACAATCAATCAGAGGATAATTCACAGAAGAATCTAATAGAGAAAATCCTTCATGATGAATCAAGCAACACCACACTTGAGGGCAGAGTCTATCTTGATAAACAACAAGAGTAGTAATCGTTGTGGATAGCCTAAGATGGGCATTATACTTGCATTTGAGTGGAAGGCTAGCACATGAATGAGCCAATGCATCAGAAGAACAAAGAAGGCTTTGGAATGCAAACAAAGGCACCCTATGACGATGGATCATCAAAGAGGGGGGGACCTATATTTCAAATCATGTAAGGATGCACGCATGTCATCTAACCTCAAAGCATTGCATATATTTTTGAATTGTTACAGGAAAATCCTCAATGAAGTCTAGCAAGATTGTGGACAGAAAGAATCATTGAATCGATAATAACAAAGAAACATCGGTTTAGATCCTGGAACGAGAAAAGAATGAGATGAACCCTGCCAGTAGGAAAATCTCAAAGAAATGAGGAAATCAACCCTGTCATCAAGAGGAGTCTTCACGTCAACCCTGCAATCAGGAAGCGCCGTTTGTCAGCTTTATCCTGTCAGGACTTCTCCTGCCAAGTCTTTTTGCCAAGTAAGTCACATATTTCATTTGGGTAGGTCACCCATAACAATGAGACCATTTTTTTTTTGAAAAAATCTTTGCATTTTTCTGGGTACGTCACCCATTATAATGAGACCACTTTTTACATTTTTTGGTTTTGGTTTAAGGTGGTCGCTAGATGGGATCTCACGTAGCTTTGGTTAAAAGGAATCGTCAGATGGGATTTCAGGTTGACCGAGCTACACAAATTCGTTAGTTTTGGTTAAAGGAGGTCGCCAGATGGGATCTCACGTAGCTTTGGTTAAAGGGAATCGCCAGATGGGATTTCAGGTTGGCCGAGCTACACACATTCTTTGGTTGTGGTTAGAGGGGATTGGCGAAAGGAATCTCAGTCTATCCTAACCATACAGGATTTTGGTTCTAGTTAGAGGGGATTGACGAAAGGAATCTCAGTCTATCCTAACCATACAGGAGTTTTCGTTCTGGTTTGAGGGGATTGGCAAAAGGAATCTCAGTCTATCTTAACCACAGAGGATTTTGGTTCTGGTTAGAGGGGATTGGCGAAAGGAATCTCAGTCTATCCTAACCACACAGGTTTTTTGGTTCTGGTTAAAGGGGATCGGCGAAGGAATCTCAGTTTAGCCTAACCACACACAGATTTTGGTTTTGGTTAGAGGGGATCGGCCAAAGGAATCTCAGTCTATCCTAACCATACAGGAGTTTCGGTTTTGGTTAGAGGGGATTGGCAAAAGGAATCTCAGTCTGTCCTAACCGCACACAGGAGTTTTGGTTCTGGTTGAAGGGGATCGGCGAAGGGGTCTCAGTTCAGCTTAACCACACATATTTTGGTTATGGTTAAAGGGGATCGACGAAGGGATCTCAGTTCAGCCTAACCACAAAGGATTTTGATTCTGGTTAAAGGGGATCGACGAAGGGATCTCAGTTTAGCTTAACCGCACACATGATTTTGGTTCTGGTTAAAGGGGATCAGCAAAGGGATCTCAGTTTAGCCTAACCATGCAGAATTGAGCTTTGGTTAAAGGGGATTGCTAGATGGGATTTCAGGTTGACCGAGCTGCACACCGATTTTGGTTCTTATTAGATCGCCAGATGGGATCTCAGGTAAACCTAATCAAAAGGGCAGGTCGCCCTTGAAAATAGGCCGCTGTGAACATGTGTGGGCAGGTCGCCCTTGAAAATAGACCGCTATGAGCGTGTGTGGGCAGGTCACCCGTGAAAATAGACCACTTTAAGTAAGTGGACGTGGGTCGGTCGCCCGTGAAAATAGACCACTTTGAGTATGTGTGGGTTGGTCGCCTTTGAAAGTAGACCACTGTGAGCGGGTGTGGGCAGGTCACCCATGAAAATAGACCACTTTGAGCGTGTGTGGGCAGGTCGCCCGTGAAAATAGACCACTTTGAGTAAGTGTGCGTGGGCCGGTCGCCCCTGAAAATAGGCCACTTTGAGCGTGTGTGGGCAGGTCGCCCGTGAAAATAGACTAGTGTGAGTATGTGGGCTAGTCGCCTCTGAAAAAAGACCACTTTGAGTATGTGTGGGTAGGTCGCCTGTGAAAATAAACCAGTGTGAGTGTGTGGGCTGGTCGCCCCTGAAAATAGACCACTTTGAGTATGTGTGGGCAGGTCGCCCGTGAAAATAAACCAGTGTGAGTGTGTGGGCTGGTCGCCCCTGAAAATAGACCACTTTTCTTCAAAAGGGGCAGGTCGCCCAAGATAATGAGGTCATATATATATATATATATATATTTTTTTTTTCTTTACAAAGCTTACTATGCAAAACATTGAGGAGTTTTGCTTCGTAAGCATTGTAAAGAGGGTGCATCTGTTGTTACCCAATTTTTGATAAAATTTTTGGAAAATCCAAAAATAGCAAAAAACTAACGAGAATCCAAAAAATACGTTTTTAATATATTTGCATCGTTTTTAGCATTTTCAACGTCGTCTAAAAAAAGAATTTAAATTTTCAAAGGTTTTTGGAACGCGTTCGACTTTTCAAGCGTCATTTTTTAAATCATTGATTTTTCTCATTGAGTCGACGTTGATATTGCTCGTTTTCAAAAAATATTAAAAAAATAAGAAAAATCAAAATTCTACAAAAAAAGAAAATTGAGGGACCAATTTTGAGACCCAAACAACATTTTACCTATAAATATAAGTAAAAAAAACAATTACCAAGAGGGGAGGAAATTTACAAAGGGGAGGGGGGCAGTTTGGAGAGTTAAAGAAAAAAAAGAGAAAAAAAAGGAAACCCTAAATCTATCTCTTCTCCAAGCCGCCGCCGCCCCCCCCCAGCTTGGACCTGGTGGGTTTCTTCTCCTTCACCCATCTCCACCAGCAGCTGGCCACATACCCAACCACAACCTTATCCTCCCTGAACACAACCTCTCGGCCATCACCCTCTCTTGGCCAACGACAAACCAAACAGCCGCCCCCCTGGTTTTGATTTTTTCTCTCCAGCCGGTCACATTTCCACAACCCCCATTTCTTCTCATCTTCAACCTTTCACCCGACAACCCACACATACACAACCCTCATTTCCAGCTTCTTCTCCCAAACCAGAGCAGCCTCCTCTGCATTTCTCCATCTCCCCTTCAATTGCCTCACGGGTCCTGCAATTCCAGAAGTCTTCATCTGCAATTCCTGGATTTTTTAGGGGCTATTTTTTAAATTTGAAATTGTGTAATGTAATTTTTGTTTAGTTGTTTTGAATTTGTATTTTGTATTGTGGATGTAAAAAAAAAAAAGAAAGGAAAGGAAAAAAAAGAAAAAAATATAGTCAAAGTGTATGGGTGTGTTTGTATGTTTTTATGGATGTTTTTCTTATGATAAATTTGCAAAGAATAAAGAAGAATTTAATATTTTGATTTGCTCATGGATAAAGAATTATGAACTTACATGTAAGTCGTATTTCTAAAATTCAATGAAAGAACAAAATTTTTAAAACTTCTTTAACACATCAAGTCCACGAAGCAGCTTACCTCAGGTAGGGTGCGTTAGGAGTGTTAATACCTTCCCTAACCACAACCAGTCCCTTACCCGTGAATCTTTGACAAGACCAGTGCATCCGGGTTTCATAGTAGCCCTTAATTAAATACTAGGTGGCGACTTCCAACGAACGAATCTAAGCAACGAGAAGAAAAATCACCAACCGATGCCGCGCGGGTGATGTGCGACACATTCCATAGGTATGCAGTTGGCGAAGTATGAGACAACGAAGGAGGTTTGGGATCATCTGCAAAGGTTATTCACATAATCAAATTTTGCAAAGCAGTATCAGTTAGAGAATGACATACAAGCTCTTCGCTAGAAGAATATGAGTATTCAAGAGTTCTATTCTGCCATAACAGATGTTTGGGATCAATTGACTCTTACATAATCGATAGAATTAAAGGCATGTGGTGCTTACATTGAGTGTAAAGAGCAGCAATGATTGGTACAGTTTTTCATAGCACTTCGCAGTGATTTCAAAGGACTTAGAGGTTCAATACTGCATCGCTCTCCACTGCCTTCTGTTGACTCGGTTGTCAGTGAGTTATTGGCTGAAGAAATACGTCTTTAGTCGTATTCTAAAAATGATATTCTTTCTGCTTCAAATCCTTCTATACTAGCAATGCCCAATTTGCATCTGTAAATCCATGTAAGGCAAAGGAAGAACTACAAGTAATATGAAAGCCATGTGTTTTCATACCCTTAAGATAACACAAGATGCGTTTAGCTGCAGCCCAATGAGAATCTGTAGGAGCATGCATAAACTGACAGACTTGGTTAACAACAAAGCAAATATCTAGTCTCATAAAAGTGAGATATTGAAGGGCACCCATAATTTGACAAAAGTGTGTAACATTAGAAAAACAAAGGATATGGCAGTATAGTAGCTTTGGATGTCAAGATAGGAGTATCAACTGGTTTTCAAGATAACATTCCAGCCCGCATGAGGATGTCAAGTGTATATTTATGTTGTCAGAGCATAAGACCCATACTAGTAGGCGTAACCTCAATACCCAAAAAATAATGAACAGTACCCAAGTCGCGAAACTTAAATTCTAAGCTCAGTAACTGTATAAGGTGTTGAAGAAGAAGAGAGTTGCTACCCGAAAGCAGAATATCATCAACATAAAACAAAAGATAACAAATATCAACACCAATAGAGAAGATAAATAATGAGGTATCCACCTTAGAGGCATGAAAACCAATAGATAGCAGAAAGTCATTTAGACAAGTGTACCAAGCCTATAAAACCTGTTTTAAACCATATAGATACTTATGCAATCTACACACATGAGAGGGGAGAGTAGAGTCAACACCTGGAGGTTATTTCATGTAGACCTTCTCATCAAGAACGCCATTGAGGAAGGCATTATGGATATCAAGCTGATGAATTTTTCAATCACACAAAACGACAATAGAGAAGACTAATTTAATGGTCGCCTGTTTGATAACAGGACTAAAGGTTTCAGAGTAATCAATACCTTCTTGCTGAGTGAAACTGCTAGCAACTAGATGTGCCTTATACCTCTCAATGATGCCATCAGATATGTGGTTTATCTTATACACCCACCGATTACCAACAACATTCATCGAAGGGGGAAACGACACTAAGGTCCAAGTTTTGTTAGCGTGCAAGGCCTGAATTTCCTTGCACATAGCACTATGCCACGCTTCATACCTGTTAGCATCATTAAAAACAAGTGGATCATGAGTAGGAGGAGAAACTACCCGACTAAAGGAGACAGTAGAGGCGGTGGTAGTTGTTGTGGACAGTGTTGTCTTGGGTTGTTTAGGACGGAGAACCATGGGATGTTGGCGAGCACTTGGGCGTGGGGAAGGAGAGCCAGTACCTGAAAGTTGTTTAAGCGAATATGAGGAAAGGTCTACATAGAGCTACAGGCCAGCTGTAGAGGCGATGGAGGGACTGGTCTGTGCAGCAGACACCGACAAAGTTGCTACAAAACTGGGTTGTTGTACAGCATCAGACCTAAAAGCAAGAGCATTTGGCGATGGAGAACCTGTTCCTATATAATGATCATTTGAAAAACAAGCAGCTGGTGACAGTATGGCAGGGTTGGATGGGGGTGAAGTGCAGGCAAAATCTATTGGCATGTGGGGGGTCTATTGGGGTGTGGCAGAGGGAAGAACATGGGTGCTATTTGGGCCGATTGGTAAAGTGGTAGGCTGAAAGAGTTGAGGAGGATTTAAGGGTGCAAGGTGTGTAGGTTGTGTGAAGGGTACTGGTGTATATGTTATATGTTTAGAATTCATAAAAGGAAAGATATTTTCATGAAAACAAACATGACGGAAGATATAAATACGATGAGATGCTAAATCAAGACAATGATAACCAAGATGAGATGAGTTATATCCTAAGAGCACATATGGAGAAGAATGAAAATCCAATTTGTGAGCATGGTATGGATGTAAAAAGGAAAAACAAAGAGACCAAAAAATACACAATAAATTATAATCAGGAGTATGACGAAACAAACCCTTAAACGGAGATTTATTTTAAAGAACAAGAGTAGGCACACGATTAATAAGATATTCTAATGATTCAAAAGTATAGTTCCAAAATCACAATGGCGCGCTACAGTGGCCTCAAAGGGTTAGGCCAGTTCCAACAATATGTCGATGACGACGTTCAACGGTGCTATTTTGGTCATGAGTATGAGGGCAGATTAACCGATGATGAATACCAATAGTTTGAAAGAATTTATTTAACTTATGATGTTCACCTCCTCAATCAGTTTGAACAAATTTAATTTTAAATGAAAACTGACGCTCAACAAGTGTTTGAAAATGTTGAAAAATGGAAAACACATCAGATTTGGCAACAAGCAGATAATACCATTTATGTCTGGTACGCGCATCGAAAAATATAAGAAAGTAATGAAAGCCAACAAAAAAAAACATAGGGGTAGGACCCCAAACATCATTAAATATTAAATCAAGTGGGGTAGAAGTTTTGTGACCTGAAGATCTCAACGACAGATGCGACAACTTGCCTAAAGAACAAGTTTGACATTGAGCAAGAGAACGTCTAAAAGTAAATATGATTTTATTGCCAGAAACTAACAAATTTAAAATACGAGGGGTTGGGTGACCCAAACGACGATGCCATAGGTCGGTAGTCATAGAGTTGCAAGGAGACCAAAAAGCTTGAGGAATTGACGTGGCAGAAGACTCGGAGAGGATATAAAGACCATCATTACTCTGACCAGAGAGGAGAACTTCGTTAGTGATGAGATCCTTGACATAAAATATAGAAGCGTGATATTCAAAATAAACATAATTATCACGACAGAATTTCTAAACAAATAAAAATGGTTTGGTAATATGAGGCATATGGAGAACATTAGTTAATGTAAAAATGCTTTTTAGGGAATGTAATGTAGTATGCAAAGGTAAGTGACGTAATGTAGTTTGCCAATATGTGATATGTCAAGGTCTTTACCATCATCAACATCCAGATAGGGTGCAAAATCGGTCAGAGTTGCAAGATCAGGTGTGACGTATTGATTCGTGTCGGTGTTGGGAAACCAAGTTGCAACAAAAACATTCCTAACAGCAAGGTGAGCAGAGGGTTGTTAGGTAATGCTGTGAAACTAGGGACAATGGGAAGCTGTGTGACCGAAACTGGAGCACAATTGGCAGCGGGCATGCTGCTGTCCAGACTACTAGCCAGCCCCGGTGTTACGTCTGTTCTGCAGCATAATGGTCCCTGTTTTGGCAAGTGTAGCGGTTGCTGTTGGGACTCCAATGACCACGAGAATAACCCCTGTTATAGCTGAAGTTTGAGCTATGATGAGACATAGCAAGATGAGCAAAGGGCTGTGGTGTTGGCAGCAGAGATGAATGGAACAGAGAGGCAGTGGTGTCCATGGACTGAAGAGAGTTCTTATGCAGAAATTCTTGGGTAAAAAGATAGTTATGTAGATCAGCATACGACAACGGTTCTGTTTTGGTTATAAGACTCATTACCAAGTTTTTGAACTCAGTATAAAGACCACAAAACACATATAGATTAAAGTCTTCAAGGGACATAGGGCGACCAACAACAGCCAATTCATCAAATAATGATTTGGCTTGCTGCATGTAGATACTTACCAATGAATCACCTTGCCGAAGATCTTGGAAGGAACCATGAAGTCGCATGATATGAGAATTAAACAAAGACACAAAAGCTTTCTCAAGAGTGCGCCCAACACATTACAAGGTATGACAATCTACCATGAGATGCAACACATCCATGGAAAGAGAGGAGAGTAACACACTCAAAATAAGTTGATCTTGTTATTTCCAATGAAGAAAAGAAGGGCTGAGTGTAGAGAAAGAACCAGCAGAACTGTCAAAAACATGAGATGGAGGACATGACCTATAGCCGTCAACGAAGTGAAAAACACCTTGACCAAGTATGTCATAACCCATTTTTGGATCCCCGCACAAAAAAAGCAGAAAATACAAAAAAATATGTTATCAAAAAATATAACAGTGCAAAGAGGATGCCAGAACACTCAGAAAATAGTCAAAAATTGGTTGAGGAGGTTCAAAAATACAAAGATTGAAATTTGACAGTATTTTGTTGACTGGTGAGAACCCTGTTGACAAAGAAAATTCAATTTGAGTAAGAAAAATCCAAAATTAGATGTTTATGGACTCAATTAAATTTTATTGAAGGTTTAACTGAATTTATGGAGAGTTTGATTGCAAGAAAAATTGATTTTGGAGTCCATTTGTGCTTTAATTGGAAGAAATTAAAGTTTTGGGCTCAAATTATAATTTTTTGAAGTTAATTTGGTCGAATCAAGGGTTTAATTGCATAAATATTGAAGTTTGATGGCCAATTAGGGACTTAATTGAAGAAATTCGAAACCAAGGACCAAAATGGAAAAGGCGCGCAAATAGAGGGGCTAGAATTAAAACCGAATCAGGGGCCCAATTGAAGAAATTAGAAGTGTATTGCTCAATTGAGGGTCAAATTGCATAATTTCAAGACCAAGAACCAAAGTGAAAAAGGTGGCCAACTTAAAGGCCGCTGTTGGATTTTTGGCAGGGATGCAATTGCATTGATTTTCAAATTCAAATTGCAATTTAGGACTTGATTGAACAAATAACAAATTGAGGACCAATGTAAAATTTAACACGTGTTTGCCACCTTTTCATTGAAATGAAACGGCGCGTTTTGACCAAAACGGTGCTATTTCATGCATTGTTTTTTTTTAAAAAAAGAGAGAAGGCCCGAAACGGTGCCGTTTTGAACGGCACCATCATCTTCTTCACCTGGATGTGCAAAACAGGGGAAGAAGAAGATTTATTTTCTTTTCTCTGTCACCGCCTTCTTCCTCTTTAAAAAGACGTCGTCTTCCCTTTAAAAAGACGCCGACTAGCCAACCTTTCCACGTGTTGGAAGGACGGTGGAGGGGCGGCAACAAAAATCACGCAACCTACTTCCATAGTAACAAATTAGAATTTAGAACATAAAATTATAAAAGAAAAATAAATATTATTTTCGATGTTATCTAGTTGCCGTGTGATTCTCCTATACCCTCCTCACAACATTGTTGTCCACGCTATCCTACTCAAATTTATGTTATGTATATAAATAATTCATTTAAAATAAAAATAGTACAATATATAAAATTATAAAAATAATTTATTAAAAATAAGCTGGAAATTAAAAGTTAACACCTACCTGAAATCATCGAAACCGTGCATTGATATTAGGTCTCCACTCAGGATATCTGGAAACCTGACTCCATTAAAATAATAGAATCTCTATCGATGATTTAAACACCGATGTTATTGTTTGACTAGCCTCAATGTTTGTGAACCTGAAATTAAATAAAATTAATGAAATATTAATTAGTTGTTCATAAATTATGTTATAAGTATATATATAAAAAACTAAAACCTAAGCAAACTGACATTGAAAGGTCATCCTTCCATTGTGCCTGGAACTTGCGGGTAAATTGACCGTGCTATGAAGGCACACCGCCTCTGCGCTGTGAAACTACACTAGAAGAGGAAGCATCACAAGTTGGCGCAGATGCCTCACTGTGATCAGCACTTAAGGATAGGTCCTCCTCGCTGATAGAAGAACTAGCTGCAACCGTCTGTTGATGACGTGCTGTAGATTTCATTCTACGCATCTACACAAATTTATACGAATAATTACATAATTATCTTTGATTATTTTAAAAACATTTGGCATCACCTCCCCTATACTGGAGACTACCCATAATTTTCAAACATGCAAATCTTTACAATAACCACAACTCAATTGACTCCATTAGAATATCTTATATACAACCTAACATCTATAGAAATTCAACATTTATATATTTTCAACTAACATCTATAGAAATGCATAAATGACAATTAAAATTAATGGAAATAATAAAAAACATAACAATCAATAATAAAATAAATTTGAGATAAAATAATGAAATTTAATTCTTCATTTCCAATTACCATTTCAATGGAAAATTCAACAGTAACAATTCGAAGAGACTAAATTATCAAATAATTATTACAATACAAACAATAAAATAATTAAATTTTCATTCAACACATCTACACAAATGTATACGAATAATTAAATAATTAAATTCAATTATTTAAAAAAATTCACTAGCACCTTCTCTATATTAGAGACTACCCACAGTTTTCATACCTATAAATATTGATAATTACACGAATATTGCAAAATCAACTCTATACAACCTAACACCTATAGAAATTCAACATCTATATATTTTCAACTAACATCAATACAAATTCATAAATAACAATTAAAATTAATCAAAATAATAAAAAAAACATAACAAACAATAATATCATAAAATTAAGATAAATTAAATTTAATTCTATATTTCAATTAACATTTTAAAGGTAAATTCAACAATAACAATTCAAATTTAACAAAATTTTCAAGGTATTATGGCAATACACACAATAAAATAAATTTGACAAATTAAAAGAAAAAATTAAAGAACATAACACAAAACAAATAGTACACAAAACTAAAGAACACTACATAAATTCAAAATAAATTTAGTAATTAATTTTTTTTACCTTAATAGTGTGTTGATTTCAAGATTTTATCTACAAACAATATACAAAACAAAGAACACTACAAAAATAATCATAATTAAAATAAAAAAGGTAAGAAAATACAAAGATAAAGGAATGAGAATACGTACCTTTTAATATGTTGAAAACTACAAACAAAACAATTAAAACTCGCACAAAAACTTAACACAAACGGAGAGGAGAAGAGAAGATGAAATGAGGAATGGAGAAAAAATGAACCAAGGAGGGGGGAGTTTTATACTACAATTTTTCCGATGGAATTACCGACGGAAAATAGAATAATATTTTTTTGGGCAGTGGCATTAAATTCCGTCAGTAATTTCCGTCGGTATTTAATTGATTTTCACACCAAAATTTTGAAAATCCCTCCAGATTTTTCAACGTCCGTCAGAAAATTCGTCAGTAAATGTTTGTGAGAGCACAGGCACATTGGATTTGCCACGTCCATCGGTAAATTAGTAGGTAATTGTGTCGACCGACTAGGCAGTCTGACAATCATACGCTTTGGAATGTGCGCCATCTGTCGATGAATGCGTCAGTATGGCCATCGGTGAGTGTGGCAAGGGCTGTAATTTTTTTGCAATTCTTGATAAAATACCGACAGGTACTAGTCCATCGGTATGGCTATCGATGAGTATGGTAAAATGCTGTAATGTTTTTACAACTCTCGGTAAAATACCGATTGGTCCCAAGCCATCGGTCTATCCATCGGTAAAACTGTCAATCTTTTTGCAAGTTTTATTTGTATGTCTGTCTATCCTCCTGCACAAAAGCTTGAATTGCAAACTTACAACACGCACAACACAATAACAAGAAATGACAATTATAAAATAATATATTTCATGTTCCAAAATATCATCTTTAATATTACATTATAAAAATAAGGCTTTACAACATATTTAGTCAAAATTTTCATCTTCGTCCTTAATTGAATTGTTATCAGCTTCATCGCACTCTTCAATGTGGTTATATCTTCTTTATCAACATTCTCTAGTCCACTAGAGCTCAAAACAACATTCAACTCCTCTACATCAACATCGATAAGATTATCGTCGAAAACACAAAAAATTGAATTTTCTTCTAAGTCAATCGAAGGAGCAACTCGGTATGGTTTAACCAACTCATTAGCTTGAAAGACTTCATCTATCACACTTGTGTCTTCGTTCTCATCCTGAACAACCTCGAACCGACCCCTAGGTTTGGTTTTTAAAACAGATAACCAATCAACTCTTGATCGGTCCTTTCTAAAGGAAGGGGTGTATGTGTAATAAACTTATTGGCATTGCTTTGAGAAAACAAAGACATCGTTTACGTTGCGATGTCTAGCTTTTGAGTTGATTTCAATAAGACCATAGCAAGGATCTACTCTGATTCCTCTGTTAGTTGTGTCATACCAATAGCTTTTGAATAAAAAACACTCTATTATGCTTGCTATGATATTGCAGTTTGATGACCTCTTCCAATCTACCGTAGTAGTCAACTTCAAACTCTCTAGAAGTCGATCCCTTAATACAAACACCGTTGTTGTATGTCTTTCTTTCATACTCGTTGTCGATACACGACGTCGGGCGACGGCTCCGCTTTTTGTTTATTTAACAAAAAGGGTTTTTTCTCGATCAGGGGAAATGAAGATTTTATTGGAGTCGCCATCTAGTAATTTGAGGGAACTAGAAATCCCAAATTAGACACTGGTCCCAGAGATTCGGGTAGGGAACTACAAATCCCAAATTAGACACTGGTCCCAGAGATTCGGGTACGGGGTTAGTTATGATTAAGGGAAGGTAGACACCACCCTTAAAACATCCTTTCAAGAGAAAGGTTACCCTTACTTGTGTGTTTTTTATTTGTTTCAAATTCTATTATATTTTGGGCTTATTGGTAATTTGTTTTTTAAAATGGTTAACGTCGGTCCCTAAAAATAGGAGACGCGTTAAAAATGACATCAGTCCTTAAAAATTAGAAGACTCGCCTAAAATATTGACGTTTTAACCCTAAAAAGGAGAGTTACGTCTGAGTTACCAAAAATAATAATAATGGAGATAATCCATATTTGGTATTTAAAATTTTTAACATCGGTCATTTTCTAGAAAAAAGAGACGTATCGACAGACAATATTCTTAGGAGACACGTCAAAAAAATGACATCAGTCCCTAAAAAAATTAGAAGGATTGTCTAAAATATTGACGTTTGTCCCTAAAAGGAGAGTTACGTCTGGGTTATCAAAAGAAATAACGGACATAATCCATATTTGGTATTTAAATTTTTGACATCAGTCCTTTTCTAAAAAAGAGACGTGTCGACAAACAATATTTATTTATAAAAACAAAATTATTTTAATATTGTTGAGAAATAGGTATAACCATACTTGAGAACCGGGCTTTGGACCCACAAACAATGACATGATAAGATGGGTGTTGGACCCGCGTCGTTATTACGTTTATATTTATTTTTTGGTTTTTTTGTTGTTTTTTAGCATGCGAGAAAATTTACAAGCATTTATATATACTAAAATATCAAAAATACCATCAGGAACCCTAAAAAATTACCTGAGTGCCACTGTATAGGCAAAATACTGAAATACCCTTAAATTTCTCCGAAATGTACGAAAATGCCACTGGCGGCGCGTGTGGCCCACGCGCGGTTACTGTTGGAGCGGTGAAACAATGGTTGATTCTGGTATATCTGAGGGCGAGGATTCTGATGGAGGTGGTCTCGACGACCGTTGATGGCTGACGAGGGAGAATCGTCGGTTTGTAGCTTCGGTGGCCGACGAAAATCGCGCCCTTTTTCCGGCCAGATGGGGAGGAAAAAACGCTGAAAACGGCCGGGGTTGTGCTTTATAGGAGTCTAGAAACCTTTCTGTGGTGGTTCGGAAGCTTCAAACGATCGGAAATGGGAGATCCGATGAGAGAGAGAGAATCGCCGGCAATAGGAGAGAGAGACTCCGAGATTTGCTACAGTGTGAACGCGTGCATGGTGCACCGGTGCATCTAAAGGCTGTGAACCGTTGGATTGCGGTTGAACTGATCGTGCGGCTGTGATTGGCTGGACCTGCAAGTTATCGACGGTCCGGATGGGCTGAGGTGTGATCTTGTGTGGCGCGGTGTACTGAGAGCTTGGTACACCGGGTGACGTGGCGCGGTGTGATCTAAGGGAAAATTGTTTTAAGGGCTGAGATGTATTTGGGTTTTAATCTAGTGTGGTAAGCCCTATTGTATCCTATTAAATCAAAGGCACAGAACTAAATACTATTAGATCTAACGGTTAGGATATTTTTAATATTTTCCAAATTGATTTTAATAAAAATCAATATCTTACACTCGTGAAGAAAAACTAAAAAAAAACCTGAATAGTTATAGAGGATGTAATCTCTCTTTTTTCTTTTCTTCCCCTGCTTTTTCTGGAGAATTGTCACTGGCTATTTATAGCCAATCACAGGGGACAACACGGATATGCTTTAAAGAAAAATTGTATCGGCACAACTACTCCGCGTATAATTAGTGCAACTGCCCCGCCTGATATGATAAATTTGTATTATTGATTTTGTTTTATTATATATAATAATAAATATTTATATAGATAAAATTAAAAATTCAAATCAGTATTAGAAAAAGCCCGATTCAACTGCTAAAAATCAATTTTAATGACCGAAAATTATGTTGAAACACTGAAAAAAACTTTCGATGGGTATCAACCCGGTGGACCGGGTTTTGACAAAAAATAACAGTTTTGACCCAAAATAGCCTGAAACTCATTTTTCATCCCGGTCGACATGGTTAGAGTCGTATTGACCCGGTGGACTCGATGTTGACCGAAAATGACGGTTTTGACCCGAAACGACCCGAAAAATCATTTTTTACCCTGGTCGACATGGTTTGACCCGTATTGACCCGGTGAACTCGGTTTTCATTGAAAATGACGGTTTTGACCCGAAACGGCATGAAACTCATTTTTTACCCTGGTCGACATGGTTTGACCTGTATTGACCCGGTGGACTCGGTTTTGGTTGAAAATGACGGTTTTGACCCGAAACGGTCCGAAACTCATTTTTTACCCTGGTCGACATGGTTTGACCTGTATTGATCCGGTGGACTCGGTTTTGATGGAAAGATGCGGTTGGCTCGAGAAAAATATATTTTTGAATTTTAAACTTTTTCTTAATTTTTTTTGGATTTTTATAAATAATAATAGAAATAAAATAAAATTCGAGAAAATCTTGGTGAATCCAAAATTGGGTTACAACACCCGTATTCTTTAATGTGAAAGACATATCCATTAACAAAATACCTGTTATAGTACTTGACTTTTCTTTCAGGGCCTAAGCTTAGTAAAGACAATGAAATAGCAGCACCACCTCCCATTTCATAAACATTGTATATCAAATACAACAATAATCAATAAACGGATATTATGTAATATTGACGTACAATTAATTACATTGCAAGAGATAATGAGTTTGTGATAGGACTTACATGTGTTCTAAACCACGTGGCAAATTGTTCATCTTGTAACTGAAAGATCTGGGATTCAGTCAGCTGTGAGTTATTGGACAGTAAGTATCGTCGATGTTGCCTGCAAGGTTGTTCTAAATTTTATGAGTTTATTATATCACAATATATAAATAGTACACTCTTGACAAAGTTTAAGTTGAACATCTACTTACTTAATAAAAGGTCTCAGCTCATCACAGTTAAATAGGACATCATTGTGTGCTTGTCTGAACTCTATTTCAGACAAATATCTGCCCCTCACGACATTTTTAGGTGTGGGTTGTCCAAAATTAGAGAATATTGACAAGTTCCCACTTGAAGGCACTTCACCACCACCATCATGCCGTGGAACACGGTTGATCCTCGTTCTCAAATGAGGTTCGAAATAGTATAAGATAAATGTTGAGATCTCCTCAACAATATAGGCCTCACATATTAACACCTTAACATGCGCCTTGTTCTTTACCTTTTTTTAAGATTGAACAAGTACCTGCATATATAGAATTAATAAAAAAATTATCAATTAAAAAAATGAAAAAACATTTAATTATGAATTACATAGCAACTGTAATATCTAACCTCTCGAATGGATACATCTATCTGTACTGGACCGGTCCTCTAACTTTTACCTCAAACGATAAATGTACGGGTAGATGCTCCATTGAGTTAAAAAATGATGGAAGGAATATCATCTCAAGTTTGCATATTGTCTCGACGATATTCGTTTCAAGCCTTTCAATGTGATCAACATTCAACTTGTTGGAGCATATATCTTTGAAGAAATGACTGATCTCCGTGAGTGCATCCTATATCCCTTTTGGCAATAAATCACGAAAAGCTAATGGGATGAGTGTTTGCATAAACACATAGCAGTCATGACTCTTCATTCCATATAATCTGCATTTCTCCGTATTTACCAGCCTTGATATATTTGAGGCATGTCCATCAAGAAAACATGGACTCTTAAGCCATTTGTAGACTAGTAGCTGTGCATTTTTCTCTAACACGAAGCTTGCTCTTGGTTTTGCGACCCGTTACCCATCACAAACCAACTCCATATTTTTACGATTACAGAACAAAGCTATATCTAATCTAGCCTTGATGTTGTCCTTTGTCTTCCCCTTCACATCTATGACGGTGTTGAAAATGTTCTCAAACACGTTCTTTTCAATATGCATGACATCAATGTTATGGCAGACAAGATTGGTCTTCCAATAAGGAAGCTCCCAAAAGATACTTCGCTTCACCTAATTATGGGTCAAACCTAAACCAGGAAACTTTTGTTCACTTGATTGGAGACCAAACACAATGTCATCGTACTCTGACATAACATCATGCAATTCTTCACCAAAAAGACGCGGGGGTGCAACATTCTTTTTAACTCTGCCTACAAAGAAATCATTTATGTTCTTTCTGCACTTGTGATTCGGTGGCAAGAATGACAGTCAAAAAAAGAAGCTTTACCCCTGTTTGTTACCGTGAATGCCTTGTTGTTCTCCATATAGTATGGACATGCTAGTTTTCCATGCGTGCTCCAACTAGAAACCATTCCATAAGTTGGGAAATCATTGATAGTCCACATTAAAGCCGCTTTCATAACAAAATTTTATTTTCTTAAGATATCATAAGTCAAAGCTCCAGATATCATAAGTCAAAGCTCCAGAGGACCACAACTGCGTCAACTCATCATTCAACAGTCGAAGACAAACATCTATATTCCGCCCCGGACTGCTCGGACTTGGTATGACCATAGATCAAAACATGAACTCCAGCCTCATACACATCCCCGGTGGCAAGTTATAACCGTCAGTATGACCGACCAACAAGAATAAGGAGCAGCAAATGACCCAAATGGGTTGAATCTGTCTATACACAACCCAAGACGCACATTCCTTGATTCAGCTGAAAAGTGAGGATGCACATTGTTAAAGTGTTTCCATGCTTCGCTGTCAGAAGGATGCACCATCACTCCATCAACCGCATGATGTGATTGGTGCCATGTCATGTGCTCAGCAGTCCTTGGTGACTTGAATAACCTTTGCAGTCTAGGTGTGATTGGGAAGTATCTAAGTTCTTTATATGCCACGAGAGTCTTTCCTCTGCCAGTTCTGGGTTTGTAACGGGAATGCCCACATGTCATGCACTCAGTCAACTCAGCATTTTCAAGGTAGTATAACATGTAGAAGTTAAGGCACATGTCAAATTTCTGGTATCTTAAACCGAAGGGTTTTATCATGGACTTGGCAGCATAGAAGTTCTCTTTCAGCCTGTTTCCTTCAAGTAAAATGCTTCTCGCCCATTCAATAATTTTGTCATAACCGGCCTCACTTAACTCGGGATCTGACTTGATAGTGAACACCTATGCTACGACCGATAATTTATTATGGTTCGTGCAGCCATCCTATAATGGTTCGTCAGAATCTTTCAACAGATAAAAAAACCTTGTTGTATCTGCATTACGTTCTTCTTCTACGATTGGACATTCACTGACATTACCTTCACTCATTCTTATTGCATCCATAACCATATTCCTGTAAGGATTACTGTTGTCATTTCCAACTTCATGCATGTTGCTAGCACTAGAAGTTGACCCAACCACCCTTTCTAACATGCTCTCATTAGGAACAAATAGTTCTCCGTGTGTATACCAACACAAGTAATCCTCGATGAACCCTTTGGTTAGAAGATGCATCGTTACAATATCTTGATGCAGAAACTTTTTATTTTTACACTTCTTGCATGGACACCTAATACCGCCATCAGTAAAATTTCTCGGGATAGATGTTGCAAAATTAATAAAATCCTGAACCCCATTACAATAATTCATCCTCCGCAATTCTTAGGGTGAGTCCCTATACATCCATGAACGATCATCCATGACTTCTATCGAATCTCTATAAAATTATGACGACAACATGTATTAATTAACTATGTTACGTAAATAAACATAACGAAAATATTGGTTTGCCCCGACATTATCCAACAAACTAAAAAAACACTTATGTTAAATATTCATTATTAATTATCAACTATCAACGTCCATACAAATTTATACATATATAAATTTACGGAAATCACAACTTCGCAATAAAATTGATAAAAATTAAAATGGACTCATTAAACAAGCTATTATTTATTTCATCACAACACATCTAATTCGGTGTAATTCAAATAAAGTTTCAACAATTTACAAACAAATATAATTTGATAAAATCTAAAACAAACTATAACAACTACAAAATTATACATTCATACTACAAGTTTCTTTGACAAATAACAATCAAACAAGTACATACATTAACAAAATACATATACTAAAAAAAACAATAAAATTCACATTTAAATGTTAAAACTAAAAAGGATAGATTTACTTACAAAAAATGATAAAATCCACAAGAACAGATGTTGTGACCACGTACAAAAGTATAAGAAACTTGAGTGCTTGTGTTGAGAAGAGGGGGAGAGTTGGGATGCGTGGTTGGCTGCAGTTTGGTAGGGGAGAGGTGGGATGGGGAAAAAGAAGGGGAAGAAGAAGGAGAAATAGAGGAAGAGAGTGTCGGCAGAGTGGGTATATATTGACTTTTACCGATGGAATCACCGACGGACACGTTCTGTTGGTATATCCGTCGGTTATTCCGTCGGTGACTGTGACACGTCACTGTACGGAGATCCCGGTTTGAATTCCTCGATCATTTTGTTGGTAAAATCATCTGAAAAAAATCCACGTCATCACACCGTTGCAACTTTTCAAAAAAACTATATAATCCGTCGGTGATACGGTCGGTATATACCAACCGTATCACCGATGAGTATTGTCTGTCGGTATATACCGACAGAATTATTTCCGTCGGTAAAAATTACCAACGAAAAAATTCTGTCGGTAATTTCGTTGGTTTTTGTTGATTTTCTGGTAGTGTATATCTTTAATAAAAATTAATAATAATAATAATAAAATAATTAATTCATAAAAATTTGAAAACAAAGTATGCTGATTATATCAAAATTACAAGGCAATAAAAATTTTAGTTTCATGGATAAGGACACTCTTGCTACATAATAACCTTTAGACAAAATGCACACCTACTAACATCAATAAAACATTATTAAAATACTTTTACAAGAAGGTTTTATTAAAAATATGAGGAAACATCAACAAGGCATTTTCTTTTTAGCTTTAACCTACAACATAAAAGAAATAGGATATAACCATGTTGAACAAGTCTAAATTTAAAACACATGTTAAACGAGTCTAAATTTAAAATGCATAAGTCGCAACTATCAATAAAATCCAAGAATTTTAGGTGGAATGGGGATTGTAGAGGCATCTAAAATATTTTATTTTTATGCTTTCAAGTTTCATTTACTAAAAAGTTATTACAATCTTTTATATAGAAAAATCTAGTAATAGTTAATAGAAAAATAAAATATATATATTTTATTTAAATAAAATTTTTAAACTAAATAAAAAGAAAAAGATAATAAAGAAAAATATTTATTTTTTAAACAAGCTCTTGCATCATTGACTCATTAAGAAAAGGAAGTCCATACATTAATTATTTCTGAGATTTTTAAAAATTACTTTTACTCATTAAAAAGAAAAAGCTATAATAAAATACTTTTGAAAAGAGTATTGATGATGAAACCTTTTACTCTTTTAAGTTACTATTCTCATTTATTTCTTAAAAAACTTTTAAGAATATTTTCAATAAAAACAAGAAATATTTTTTGATAAAAATGAAAGGCTGTTACTCATTAATTTTTGTTAAATATTATTTTGAGAAACTTCAAAAATAAAAAAAATAAAAGTATATATTTTTAGCAAAATTTGTCTTCGGCTAACAGCACTAAATCATTCTTCAAAATCTAAAAAGATACATCAATAAAAAATCTCCATTGTTTTCAATCAAATCAATGAAGACTTCCTGTAGCTCCCAAGTCTTCGAGTAACAGCACTTCTTTGTTTACTTTTCCACCGGACTAAATATTTTTGTCTATATAAACTGCTTTATTTCTCTTATTTGTTTATTAAAAAAGATAAGAGTTTCTTTACTAAAAAAACATGACATCATCTGTGCGTTTCTTAACTATGCGGATGCTTCTGTTCTTTTTACTCTCGTTTTTTCATCTTAGAGCTTGTCACTCTTCTCCCTCCATGCAGCCGCTATGCCATGATGAGGAGAGTCGTGCCTTGTTGCAGTTCAAGGAAAGCCTTGTCATTAATGAGTCCGCCTCTTCTGATCCTTCTGCTTATCCCAAGGTTGCATCATGGAGAGTTGATGGAGCAAGCGGTGATTGCTGCTCTTGGGATGGTGTTGAATGCGATAGGGACTCTGGTCATGTCATCGGCCTTGACCTCAGTAGCAGCTTTCTTTATGGCTCCATCAACTCTAATAGCAGCCTCTTCCACCTTGTTCAGCTCAGAAGGCTGAATCTTGCTGACAACGACTTCAACAACTCCGAAATCCCTTCTGAGATTCGAAATCTCTCAAGGCTGTTTGATCTAGATCTCTCATTGTCTGGCTTTTCTGGTCAGATTCCAGCTGAGATCTTAGAGCTTTCCAAGTTGGTTTCCCTTGATTTGGGAGTAAATTTTTTGAAGCTCCAAAAGCCTGGTCTGCAAGATTTAGTTGAAGCATTAACCAACTTGGAGGTACTCCATCTCAGCGGAGTGGAAATATCAGCCAAGGTACCTCAAATCATGGCAAATTTATCCTCTTTGTCATCTCTATTTCTCAGGGAGTGTGGATTGCAAGGAGAGTTCCCCATGGGAATATTCCAACTACCCAACCTTCGCTTTCTTAGTATCCGGTATAATCCATATCTCACTGGATATTTGCCGGAATTTCAGTCGGGCAGCCAGCTTGAAACATTGTTGCTTGCAGGGACGAATTTCTCTGGTCAGCTACCAGAGTCCATAGGAAACCTCAAATCTTTGACAGAGCTTGATGTGGCTGAAAATAATTTTTCAGGGGTGATGCCATCTTCACTTGGTAATCTTACAAAACTGAACTCTCTAGACCTTTCTGATAACAGTTTCTCTGGGAAAATCCCTCCTTCTTTTGTCAACCTTCTTCAACTTACTTACCTTTCGCTTTCTTTGAACGATTTGAGATCTGGTACCATAGATTGGATTGGTAATCTAACCAAACTCAGTTTTCTAGACATGACAAAAACCAATTCATATGGTAACATTCCATCCTGTCTTAGAAACTTGACCCAGCTCACCGTCTTAAGGCTTCATGGAAATAAATTAACTGGTCAAATTCCATCTTGGATAGGAAACCATACTCAATTCATCTCACTATTCCTTGGTGTCAACAAACTGCACGGTCCGATTCCTAAGTCTATTTATAGGCTTCAAAATCTTGAAAAACTTGACCTAGCATATAATTTCTTTAGTGGTACTTTGGAATTGAACCTTCTTCTTAAGTTCAGAAACCTCGTTTCACTCCAATTATCATATAACAATCTGTCTATGCTTTATAGTCACAATGCTACCATTCCTCGGCCAAAACTTGAACTCTTGACGTTAAGTGGATGTAATCTAGGTGAACTTCCCAGTTTCTTGCGTGATCAGAACCATCTGGAGTTTTTAGAACTTGAAGATAACGAACTTGTGGGACACATACCCAAATGGTTTATGAACATGAGTACCATAACCCTCGAGGCTCTATCTCTGGCTGGCAACCTTCTGACAGGTTTTGAGCAATCCTTGGACGTTCTTCCATGGAATAATCTACTCTCACTGTCTCTTAGTTCAAACGAGTTCCAAGGATCCCTTCCAATTCCACCACCAGCAATCTATGAATATAAAGTCTCGAACAACAAACTAAATGGAGAAATCCCAGAAGTTATTTGCAATCTGACTTCGCTTTCTGTCCTCGATTTGTCAATTAACAATTTTAGCGGCAAACTTCCTCAATGCTTGGGCAATAAAAGCAGCACTGCTTCAGTTCTGAATCTCCGCAACAATGGTTTCATTGGTGATATTCCTGAGACATTCACAAGTGGCTGCTCATTGAGGGTCATTGATTTCAGTCAAAACAAATTGGAGGGGAAGATACCAAAATCATTAGCCAATTGCACCAAGCTAGAGATTCTCAATCTTGAACAAAATAATATAAATGATGTCTTTCCTTCTTGGTTGGGTGTTCTTCATCATTTGAGGGTTCTGATATTGAGATCTAATGGGCTTCATGGTGTGATTGGAAAACCTAAAACCAACGTTGCATTTCCGAGGTTACAGATTGTTGACCTCTCCAACAACAGTTTTAAGGGTAAGTTGCCACTTGAATCTTTCCTATATTGGACTGCCATGAAAAATGTCCGTAATGAGCACTTGATTTACATGCAAGCAAACACAAGTTTCCAAACATCGCATATTACAATGCACAATCGGTATGATTACTCAATGACAATGACAAACAAAGGTGTGATGAGACTATATGAGAAGATCCAAGATAGTCTCACTGCTATCGATCTCTCAAGCAATGGTTTTGAAGGAGGAATTCCAGAGGTCCTCGGAGATCTCAAACAACTTCATTTGCTCAATCTCTCCATCAACTTTCTCAGTGGTGGCATCCCTCCATCCTTGTCCAACTTGAAAGAGCTTGAAGCTTTGGACCTTTCTCAGAACAAACTCTCGGGAGAGATTCCTGTCCAACTTGCACAGCTCACCTTCCTCGAGGTCTTTAATGTGTCCCACAATTTTCTCTCAGGTCCGATACCACGAGTAAACCAATTCGGAACATTTGACAACACTTCATTTGATGCGAATTCAGGATTGTGTGGGGAGCCTTTGTCAAAAAAATGTGGAATTGATGAGGACTCCTTGCCACCACCCAAAGAAGATGAAGGCTCGGGATCTCAACTTGAATTTGGCTGGAATGTGGTGGTGATAGGTTATGCAAGTGGATTGGTAATTGGAGTGATTCTTGGATGCGCTATGAACACAAGGAAGTATGAATGGCTGGTGAAGAATTATTTTGCGAGGTGGCAAAACAAAGGTCAAGATTTGAAGACTCGCCTGCATCGATGTTGATTTCTAATTATTAAGGTGTTTTCTAGTTTGTCAATCATGTTAAGATTGTATTTTCTTTTCTTTGTCTTCTCTTTCTTAATTTCCACTTGTAAGGATAAGAGTGATTTTCTCTTGGATGGTCTGTTAATTTCATATACTAAAAATAAGATGGTATGTTGAATAGAGAGTTTATTTTTATTAATTTAATCTCAACCGAAGAAATTAGTTTACTCCGCCAGGATAAGAGTGATTTTCTCTTGCATGGTCTTTTATGCATAAAATAGTTACAAAATTAAGTCTAGTCATCCACATGAAAATATTTCTGTTCAATAATAATTTTAAATAAAATTTTAACCAAAAAAATAAGTGAATCCTCTTTCAATTTGATATTAAATGCATCCATATGCACTATGTTTTTTATAAACAAATTCTAACTATTTTAATTTAATTAATTCCATTAATTCAACATGGGGCATTTTTCAGTATCTTTATCCCTTCATCCACCCATGCATTAACATTGAATAATCAAATCTTGTTTCCTTCACAAGAACTAATTATTTGTGGTGGTAATGCATATATATGCATCTAAACCATTCTGTTTAAAGTCCCACGTTTATCTTAATCACTGTCTCTGTCATTAATCACAGGGAAAGGTAATAGAAGTCTTCAGATCAGTAGGTTGAACATTAAAGATTAAATTGCAGTTCTTCTGAGCAACAACAAACAACATCAATGGCGCCATCAAGGCAATAAGGACTTTGAATCAAATTGGCAGTAGTGCAGAAGGTCTTTGCAGAAAAATATATACTCATAGCTTTTCCCTTCTATTTTTATTGAAGAATACTTTTATTTTTATTAATTTCTTCATCATTTAGCATGGATTTTTTCCTTAAACAAGCATTTCATCAATTCCTTAAAGTCAAACGGTTGTGCTATCAAATAGAGAAAAAATTAACAATCAGTTAATACACACACACATTTGGTTAAAGTCAAACGGGTATGTTATCAATAGAAGAAATTAAAATTACTCAGCTGAGAAAATGAAACAAAGAAAGTCAGTGATCCTATCGTAAAATCTCATAACCCTATATATATATATATATAAATACCACGGTCGGATTTGTTGTGATTGTTCGTGTAATAAAGTTAACTAAATAGAATAGAAAACATATATATTGATTGTCATTCCTGATAATAAACAAAATATATGAGAGATTTATTAATCAAATTAAAAATATGATTTAACAAGAAAAGAATACAAAAACTCAAATGAGTCAAAAAATTAACTTATTAACAAAACAGAAACACGCACCTCGAATCCTGTAACATCGCATATTCTCAAAGGTGGGTGCATGGAGGGTGGTGACTCAATATTAACATCTGCAAGAGGGGAAAAAAACACTGCAATTTATTTGTTGAACAACGTCGGGCAGAGCACAAGAATCCTCTATAAAACCCCTCGGTGCTACCATTGTACAAAATAATCACCATTGCATTTTCCCTTCAAATTTCACCTTTTGTGGGTGTTGGGGATTCCGACCGGTGATGTTCTGATAGTTACTCAACGGAGGCTAAGCACACTTACACAATATTTTACGTGGTTCGGCAAATCGCCTACATCCACGGGAGAGAGTCCATATTATTTAGAGATTAGAGAAAAAATACAATAAATACATGGAGGAGGAGGATCGCATCCACTCAAACTCAACTCCCAGCTCACACACTTTGCTGCATATGGCAGCAGCTCTTGGGCAGCAGCTCTTCTTTCTCTCTTCTTCTCGTCACTTCACTCTCACACACTCTCTCATTGCACTCTCAAATATAAGCCTTCTTTATAGGCATTTCTTAGCAACCTTCTCCAGCACATGGAGGGGACAATAGGTCCTGAAATCATGCCACTAATTATGGCACTAGTGGTGCTTCCACTAAGCCACAATTAGTGGTGGGGTATTGCCACAAATGGCAATATCCTAACAATCACCCCCTTTGCCATTTGTGTGGGCAATTGTCTTCTTACTTCTTCAGCACAAGCTTGCATTCTGCAGCTCTTCCAAGCTTCCATTCTGAAAGCGTCTTCAACACAACATTCCCCTTCGAGCGTATCAGTCATGCTTATTCTGGAATGATTTTTCAAGCCTTACACCAAGGCTTACAACACCCCCTCAAACGAATATTCCCAAGTGCGACAGTCATTGAGTATTTCAATGTAATCACAAGCTCACCACTCTTCAAAGAGTCTACTCATCCAGGAGTTGCGTCTGCCCTCTGTTCCACCCTAGGAACCACGCCTTACTTCTCTATGAGTCTTTCGCTCTTAGTCGTAAGAGTCCAGGTAGCTCTCCACCTTTAACCATGGGGGCAGCCCATTAAAGGTTGATCCATATCTGTCTTCATACTCTGAGTATTGCAATGCCATTACCGAGCTCACCACCTTGACAAGAGTCAACTCATTCCCGGAACCTGCGCATGCCCTCTGCTCCTTCATAGCAGCCGTGTCTTAATGCTCCACAAGTCATCCACTTATTGTCTAAGGCAAATGTCTTCTAGCTCATTGATCTTTAGCATGGGGGCAATATCCATGAAAGTCAATCCTGCATTTATCTTCATACTCATCATAGCCACCTCATTGGCTATACACCTGTCCACTCATATCTAGCCATCACATTGGCTCTGGGGTGTTCTGAACTGGGCTCATATCACAATCCTCACACCTTCTCTAAGGCGTCTTCACCCGTTGTCATGGGGCGGTCGCATCCTCCTTCAGCTGAGATGCTTCAAAGTAGCTCCAAAATTCTCTACCACCATATGCACTATGGGAGAGATTACTGCCACTAACTACATAGAAAGAGAAAGTTGTGGTATACTCCTCGCAATCCTCCACCTCAATTTCTATGTTTGGAGCTTTTACGCCTTTCTGCTTGACAACTCCACCTACACGAACTCTTTTTGGTGTCTTCGCCTTTCATCATAGGCGGTCGCCTTTTATCCCAGGCATTTGCACCCCCTCAATTAGGTGCCTCTACAATAGCTCATCTTTCCATCCTTGCATGCATAGGAAAGGTCTTCGCCTGTTGTCTTCATCAAGAGCACAAGAGACTTCTTGTTGTACAAACTTTAACAGTCTCTGCTCTGAGCTTCATTTGGGAACACTTCTTCTCCTTGCACCTGTTGTCTCATTACAGTACCTCATTGGATCCTACGGGTACTCCTGCACAATCTCCGTGTGCCCTCGTGCAATTTCTATTCTCCAGATTTCTCCCTATTCCTTACTTATGTTTGACAGTAGCTCATCCTGTCATAACACCTGTCCAAGTCAAAATAGGGTGCCAATCTTTATCCCCTCGCTGTATTTCTCTTCCATTATTAGGGTCTTCATCAATTCTCCCCTTGAGAAATCACAGTCACTGAATCTAACTTCTTTGGAGAAATCACCACATTGGCTTTGATGGAGCAAATGTTTTAGGGAGTGAAAAAAGATCAGTCTGGTGGATTTACTTCAAACACTGAAAAATCTGAACAGATACGTACATTAACATTGTTTTCAATCAAATCGTGTTTGCTTCCAAAGAAGTTATTTGTGATAGTAATGCATCTACACCATGCACTCTGTTCAAAGTCTTCGACCCATCTCCCACGTTCATCTTAATCATTCTCTTGTTAGTCATTATAAGAGGGATAAGATGGGTGTGGTGGTGATAGACGTCTTCAGAGATGACCAATTAACTTTGGCAATCGCAGTGGAATACTGGAACTGGTTATGTAGCAAATTACATCGAAATTAATGAAACAAGACGAGACTTAGACTTCGAATGAAATTGACAGTACTGCTAGATGGACTTTGGAGACGGAGACCATGTGCACTACTAGTCGTTAAACCAGGCAGAATGATTTATGAAATGGGTGGGGTAGCAGAAAATATAGCCGGAAAAGGCTATTTCAGTAGCAGCACCCAAAATACCTATACAAACACAATTCATTATTTTGAGATAAGAACGCAGAACTAAAAGAAAAGGGCCTTTGTTAGGAACAAATTGGAATGATTCTTTTTTTATTTTTGTTTTGAACGAACAATATAATTTTTTTTTTTTTTTTGCCCTTTTCCATTGAAATAACAGATTCAAAAAGAATATGATCAATTCTTAAACCCATTTGAATGTAGCAAATAATAGCGAGCTTGAGAATTGATGTGTATTTAAATCATAAAAACTAGTAATTGCTGGTATGTTGATATCAACGTTCTTATTGTTGTGATCAAGAAAGCAATTTAAAATTCACCTTTAAAATGATATGAAGTGATCAGAGTTGTAATTATGCATACTTATAAAACACTCAAATGCGACAACCATATGATAATATAATATGATAAAAACGCTATAATTGTAATTGATCAAGATAGATGTCGATACACGACGTCGGGCGACGGCTTTCGCTTTTTTTTGTTTATTTAACAAAAAGGGTTTTTTTCTCGATTGGGGGAAATAAAGATTTTATTGGAGTCGCCATCTAGTAATTTGAGGGAACTAGAAATCCCAAATTAGACACGGGTCCCAGAGATTCGGGTACGGGGTTAGTTATGATTAAGGGAAGGTAGACACCACCCTTAAAACATCCTTTCAATAGAAAGGTTACCCTTACTTGTGTGTTTTTTGTTTGATTCAAATGCGATTATATTTTGGGCTTATTTGTAATTCTTTTTTTAATGATTAACGTCAGTCCCTAAAAATAGGAGACACGTTAAAAATGACATCAGTCCCTAAAATTTAGGAGACTCGTCTAAAATATTAACGTTTATCCCTAAAAAGGAGAGTCACGTCTGAGTTACCAAAAGAAATAATGGATATAATCTATTATATTTTGGGTTTATTGGTACCTTGTTTTTTTTTTAAAAAAAATGGTTAACGTCGGTCCCTAAAAATAGGAGACGCGTTAAAAATATTATCAGTCCCTAAAAATTAGGAGACTTGTCTAAAATATGACGTTTTAACCCTAAAAAGAAGAGTTACGTCTGGGTTACCAAAAGAAATAATGGACATAATCCATATTTGGTATTTATATTTTTGACATCGGTCCTTTTAAAAAAAGAGACGTGTCGACTTTGGTTTTTGTATTTTTTACAACATGCAAGAAAATTTACAAGCATTTATATATGAAAAATATCAAAAATACCAGTAGAATCCCCAAAAAATTACCTGAGTGCCACTTTGTAGGCAAAATAATGAAATACCCTTGAATTTCTTCGAAATTTACGAAAATGCCACTGGCGGCGCGTGTGGCCCACGCGCGGCTACTGTTGGAGGCGGTGAAATTTTCTGGAGAGATTTCCGGCCTAAAAAATGGTTGCTTCTGGTAGATCTGAGGGCGAGGATTCTGATGGCGGTGGTCTAGACGGCCGTTAATGGCTGACGAGGGAAAATCGTCGGTTTGAAGCTTCGGTGGCCGACGAAAATTGCGGCCCTTTTCCGGGAAGATGGGGAGGTGAAAACGCTGAAAACAGCCGGGGTTTTGCTTTATATGAGGATAGCGACCTTTATGTGGTGGTTTGGAAGCTTTAGATGGCCGGAGATGGGAGATCGGGAGAGAGAGAGGGAGTCGCCGGCGAGAGGAGAGAGATGCTCTGGGTTATGCTACGGTGAGAACGCAAGCACGGTACATCGGTGCAGCGGAGGCCTGTGATCCGTTGGATCTCTGATGGAAAGATCGTGCGGCTGTGATTGGCCCGATCTGCAGGTTGATCGGACGGTCCGGATGGACAGAGGTGGAATCGGGTGCGACGCGGTGCACCGAAATCTCGGTACACCCGGTGTACGTGGCGCAACGGGATCAAAGCTTAGATTATTGCAAAGGCTGAGATGTGTCTGGGTTTTAATCTGGTGTGATAAGCCCTATTGTATTTATTAAATCAACGGTTCAGATCTAAACACTTTTAGATCTAACGGTTAGGATATATTTGGTATTTTTCATATTGTTTTTAATAAAAATCAATATCCTACTCTGAAATAGTAAAAAAAACCTGAATAGTATGTATGTAATCTCTCTTCTTTTTTTCTTTTTCTTCCTCCCCTTTTCACTTCCTCCTCCTTTTCACTAGCTTACTGTCACTGGCTATTTATAGCCAATGACAGGGACGTCCAAATCACCATCTATTTGCTTTTGAAGAAGAAATAGATCACCTGCTTTCGGTGCACCTGCTCCTTTGACAAAATTTTTTTATTTTATTTTATTTTTATTTTTTATTATGTATAATAATATATATTTATATAGATAAAATTAAAAACTCAATTCAGTATTAGAAAAAGCCCCTCTCAACCGCTAAAAATCAATTTTAATGACCGAAAATAACAGTTTTGACCCAAAATGACCTGAAACTCATTTTTTACCCTAGTCGACATAGTTTGACCCGTATTGACCTGGTGAACTCGATTTTGACCCAAAAACGGCCTGAAACTCATTTTTTTACCCTGGTCGACATGGTTTGACCCGTATTGACTCGGTGGACTCGGTTTTGACCGAAAATGACGGTTTTGACCCGAAACGGCTTGAAACTCATTTTTTACCCTGGTCGACATGGTTTGACCCGTATTGACTCGGTGGACTCGGTTTTGATCGAAAATGATGGTTTTGACCCGAAAACTCATTTTTTACTTGGTCGACATGGTTTGACCTGTATTGACCCGGTGGAATCGGTTCTTATGGAAAGATGCGGTTGACTCGAGAAAAATATATTTTTGAATTTTCCTCTTTCTTATTTTTTTTTGGATTTTTATAAATAATAATAGAAATAAAATAACATTTGAGAAAATCTTGGTGGATCCAAAATTGGGTTACAATAATAGAAATCCTAAGGGAACTTGAATTTTTGAATTAAGATAGTTAAATTTCATTAAATTAGTTTTATTAGCATCTAAAGTATTATAAAATAAAGCATTATAATGAGATATAAACCATGATTTATAATATTTGATATTTCAACAAAATCAATTAAATTAAAACTAATTAGTAGATTATGTTTCATGCATATACCTTTAATAAAATTAATATTTAATAAAAATTAATAATAAAAATAATAATTAATTCATAAAAAAAAATAAAGTAGTTTGATTATATCAAAATTATGAGACAATAAAAAATTTCAGTTTATCATAGGTAAGGACACTCTTACTAACATAATAACCCGTAGAACAAATGCGGACATGGAAAGAAAAGGCAATAAACCTTTGACTCATTTAAATTTTTGTTATTATTCCCATTTAATTTTTGGACAACTTTTAAAAATATTTTCAATAAAAAAGGAAAATAGTTTTGATAAACATGAAAGCCTATTACTCATTAATTTTAATTATTTTGAAAAACTTGAAAACTAAAAAAGTATTTTTAGAAAAAAAGATATGAAAATATTTGAAATGAAAACTAAAAACCTTTTTTTTCTTTTAATGTAGTTTCGTAAATGGTGTTGAAATGATAAAAAGAAAAGGTTACATTGTTTAAATCAATTATCTAGCATCTAAACATTCAATTATTTCACACATTCCAGCGTTTAGAATAAGAAATTAGGTGATCAAATCGAACTTCTTCTTTACAAAAGAAATTGAAGGGTTTTTATTTTATTTTATTTTATTTTTTATCACAGAGGCTTTAAGAGCTCTTCATTATTTGCAGCCACGCATTCTTTGCACATTGAAAAATCTAAAAAGATAAATCAATGAAAAATCTCATGAAATTGGCAGTACTTATTTTTTATCACAGGGATAATTAAGATGATTGTGCTTGTAATGGAAGTCTTCAGATCAGTAGGTTGAACATTAAAGATTAAATTGCAGTTCTTCTGGCAACAACAAACAACATCTATGGCACCATCAAGGCAATAAGGACTTCGAATTAAATTGGCAGTAGTGCGAAGGTCTTTGGAGAAAATGTTTTTGATAAAAATCAAAGCTTATTAATTACTCATTAATTTTTATTAAACATTATTTTGAGAAACATGAAAACCAATATATATTAGTTTTAGCAAACATGATATAAAAAAATTTGAAATGAAAACTAAAACCCTTTTTTGATTGAAAAAAATATATATACTCATAGCTTTTCCCTTCTATTTTTATTGAAGATTACTTTTATTTTTATTAATTTCTTCATCATTTAGGATGGATTTTTTCCTTAAACAAACATTCCATCAATTCCTTAAAGTCAAACGGTTGTGCTATATCAAATAGAGAAAAAATTAATAATCACTTAATACACACACACACTCGATTAACTCCAATAGAACATTTTCATCATTTGGTTAATTAAAGTCAAAACGGGTATGTTATCAAATAGAGAAAAAACCCCAACTTCATTATAATCTTCTATATTACTTATAGTACAATAAAAAAATACAAAGAAATCTCCCTTCATAATATATGAAGACATCACCAATTTTTAAAGGCCTTGGTTTGCAATTTATTCCATTTTAGCATACCTATAGGAGAAGATAGCTAAGAAGAATCACTTATTATATTTGTCTTGTTAGTCCATCATTTGATAAATAAAAATAAAATAAAATAAATCTGATCATCTAGTATAGCAAAAATTATCATCATTGCATTTCACTCAAATAGTAACATGTTGAAAAAAATAATAATACATATCATCTCATTCTATTCTAAATAGACTAACTAAACTACACTAAAGAAGAACAAACACCACACTTTTTGGAGAAAAAATTGTAAACAAGAGATATAATCTCAATCATAGTAATCTCTCCATTATCACATTTCTTATTTCTATCATGAACGGGTTTTTAAGGAAGAGGCTTTGAAAATTTTTGTTGTTAAACTCGACCAATTAACGACCAATTAAAGTGTTATTTTTTTATTTGTGGGTAAAAAATATAAATTATTTTAAAATATAACCTTTTGTTTTCTATGATAATTGAATATAAAAATAATAATAAAAAATAAAACTTTTTACTCATTAAGAAAACAAAACAAAACCCATGCATTAACAAAACTAAAACCTTTTACACATTTAAAGAGAAAAGTTATCACAAATAATAATAATAATATTCTGCGCTGTGACAGTCATGTATTTTATTGCTAAATGATTTGAGTTGAGCAAGGCTCTTATGTGTTGTTTAATTGATTACGAAGGAAACCATGTCAAGAAGGAAAATCATTGTATAAACAAACTTCTCAACCACTTGCTTAAAGAATTATTAAAATGATAAAAAGGAAATCTGTTTCTTCATTCATTTATGGCAATGAATGTAAGATCTTGACGTTATTATGATGTTCATTCGTCATATTATTCTTAAATCATTTTCTCCATGAAAGCTATGAGGGTGGAAAAGTAAACAGGTCAAATTATTTAGTATCTGAGTAATTAATCAGTTCCTTGACCCAATTATTTTGTTCATAAGCTATGAATTTCTTCTTCTTTTTTTTGGCGCTCTACGAGAGAAACTGAAGGGGACTTGATAACTATCCATTATTTGCAGCCACGCATTCTCTGCACTCTGAAAAATCTAAACAGATACGTGCATTAACATTGTTTTCAATCAAATCGTGTTTGCTTCCAAAGAAGTTATTTGTGAAAGTAATGCATCTAAACCATTCTGTTCAAAGTCTTCGACCCATCTGCCACGTTCATCGTAATCATTCTCTTATTAGTCATTATAAGAGGGATAAGATGGTTGTGGTGGTGATAGACGTCTTCAGAGATGGCCAATTAACTTCGGCAATCGCAGTGGAATACTGGAACTGGTTATCTAGCAAATTACATCGAAATTAATTAATGAAACAAGACGAAGACTTAGACTTTAAGGTGATATGAGTTTGTGCAAGTTTCAAGTTCAAAGAACTTTCATTTAAGGGGGTATATTAGAGAATAATATAAAATCATATTTTGAGACCTTACCTAAAAATTTAAGCTATTAGGTTGACAAGGTTTTTTGACAGATAGATATCTTCAGAGCTGGCCAATTAACTTTGGCAATCGCAGTGGAATATTGGAACTGGTTATCTAGCAAATTACACCCTGGTCTGGATTTTAATAGAACAAAACATTCTCAGATTGGAACTGGTTATCTAGCAAATTCGACAAATTCATGTCCCGCTCATTTTCCTTGACCTGTTTTCGAAACAATGATTTATTTACTGATCCATGAATAAACACATGAAGTTATCGAAGACAGAAAAGCAGTTAAAGGCATGCCTTGTGCAAAGAAATGCATGCAACCTTTAGACCAAGAAGTCCGAAGTTGTAATAATTATTTGAAAATTCTCATGCTTTCTTACTAATGTTTCTGTAAATGAATATTTCGCAAACCCGCAACTACCGCCTCGGCAACACAAGGGTTGGGGTGGTGATCGTATTAACGAGTGCTTGATGCCACAAATTCAATAGCAAAATTTGTCAGCTAACAAGAAATCAAGACAACAAAACCATGAAAGTTAAATAATCCAAAGGTACGTTGTTTGGTTGCCTTCCTACATACAAATGACTCTATTAGGTTACAAATAGGAATACGGAAGTCTATGTAAACCAAATGATATTGGAGCTACAAACCAAATCGCTCTGCTTTCGCATCCACTTCTTGCAGTGCACTTGCTAAAATCATTTACCCTATAGTATTTCCTTATCAAGTATTAAGTGTTTTTTTACGTAAGTTAGGCACTTGATGTATTTTATTTTTAAATAAATGATATAAAATCATTTACAAATAATAAACATATAAATACTCTCTTGATTAAATGATGTGTGCCATTCAATCTAGGATAATTAGTAGATTGTGTTTCATGCATATACCTTTAATAAAAATTAATAATAATAAAAATAAAATAATTAATTTATAAAAAAGGGACACTCTTGCTGATATAATAATTACGGGGCAGCAAAAATTTTAGTTTACCATGGATAAGGACACTCTTGCTGACATAATAACTTCTAGACCAAATACGGACATGAAAAGAAAAAGAATCCTTTTGAATAATATCTACTAATATCATCAGAAATATTATTAAAATACTTTTACGAGAAGGTGAAGGCAAAAATGTATTTTGCTTTAACCCACGACATAGAAGAAATAGGAAAAATCATGTTGAACGAGTCTAAGTTTAAAATACATTAGACGTCGGCTGGTGTCCGAATCTATTCTAAGTATCTACAAAGTCAATGAATATTAGGTGGAGGTGGAAGGGGGGGTGGTAGAGACACCTAAAATATTTTTTTTATGTTTATTTATCAGAAAGCTATTATAATATTTTATCTAAAAAATTAGAAAAATCAAATAATATTGAATAGAAAAATAAAAATAATTTATGTAAATAAAATTTTTAAACTGAATAAGAAAACAAATAAAGGAAAATATTTTTATTTTAAACAAGCTATTGCAATATCATTGACTCATTAAGAAAAGGAAGTCCATACATTAATTATTCCGAGATTTTAAAAAATTAGTTTTACTAATTAAAAAGAAAAATTCATGATAAAATACTTTTGATAAGAGTATCGATAATAATAGTACTAATTTTAAAAAAACAATCAAAAACCTTTTACCCTTTTAAGTTTTTGTTACTACTTTCATTTATTTTTTTGAAAACTTTTAAAAAGATTTTCAATAAAAACGAGAAATAGTTTTTTTGATAAAAATGAAAGGCTCTTACTCATTAATTTTTGTTAATTAAAGATTATTTTGAGAAACTTCAAAACTAAAAACCAAAAAGTATTTTTAGCAAAAATGATATAAAAGTATTTGGAATGAAAACTAAAAGCCTTTTACTTTTGTATTTTTATTGATAAAAAATATTTTGAGAGCTTTCCTTTTAATTTTTATTAAAAACACTTTTATTCTTATTATTTCTTACATCATTGAGGAGATAATTTTTCCTTAAAAATCCCTTTCGTTAATTGGTTATGCCATCAAATAGAGGAAAAATTAATAGCTTGAAAAATATATGTCTTTTGTTGCGAGACAACTCAATGCGGTTCCATCAGTTGGATTTTTTAATATGAAAGGTTTTCATTAAAGTTTGTCAACCGAAAACCAATTGTTAGAGTTTTTTTTCTTTCTTTTTTTTCATAACCCAGTTTCGTCATAAACAGACTTTCTCAAAATTGAATAGATTTTATAGTATGTTTTCATTGTTCAATTATTTTTAAAAGTTTCTCTCCCTGTTTCTCAAGATTTTATAGTATGTTTATTCATTCTTGGTAGTGAAACTATGAAATTATATTATTTTTAAATCAATTGCTTGACATTATTTTACATTGATCCCATTCAATTATTTAGCATCTAAACATTCAATTATTTCACACTCTCCATTGTTTAGAACAAGAAATTAGGTGATCAAAATTGAACTTTTTCTTTACAAAATAAATTGTTAGGGTTTTTATTTTTTATTTTTTATTTTATGTTTTATCACAGAGGCCTTAAGAGCTCTTCATTATTTGCAGACACACATTCTTCGCACATTGGAAAATCTAAAAAGATACATCAATGAAAAATCTCCATTGTTTTCAATCAAATCAATGAAGACTTCCTGTAGCTCCCTAGTCTTCGGGTATAAACTGTTACACTTAATGAACAAGAATAGTAGCTTGCTTAAAGTGTGCACAAAATGATTAAGGTTGCTTAATTATTGAATGATAAGTGTGGCTCATTATATAGCCTTACAATGGTAACGGGAAACAAATAA
>Ga0325411_1000397_pt1 | contig 45375 bp, 15 predicted proteins | sample PopdelMetagenome_13_FD_206181 | JGI IMG/M metagenome (GOLD analysis project Ga0325411, IMG submission 206181) | Populus deltoides microbial communities from Bellville, Georgia, United States - Xylem-PdIQD-R4 | ecosystem: Host-associated > Plants > Phyllosphere > Stem > Wood/Secondary xylem...
TTTTTTTTTATATCAACTTTCAATAATGGATTTGTTGGAGATTGATTTTCATGATTTATTTTTTATGAAGTTATCTTTGTTTCATGACCTAAGTTACGAGTTTAATATGTTAACCTAAGTTGATTTGGATTGTGTTTTCGTATCTTTTTTTTTTCGATTTCATCTTTCAACATCGAATTGGTTGAAAATAGGGTTTATATTTTTTTTTAATTTTATTTTTATGGGGGTTATCTCAATCTCATGACCCGGGTCACAAGTTTAGCAGGTTAACTAAAGTTGATTTAGGTTTATTTTTTTTATATTTTTATAATTTTTTATTTTATCTTTCAACTTTGTGTTAATTAGTAATTAACATTCATAATTTATTTTAAACTACTTTCTACAAGGTTATCATAGTCTTATTACCTATGTTGTATATTTAATAAGTTAACTGAGGTCGATCCCAATATGTTATTGTCACAATATTTAAAAAAATATATATCATCTAACAAGTCACTGTATCAATATTTAAAAAAGATATTATCTAATATGCATTATATTTTGAGTTCATGATTATAATTTTTATTTTTTTGTATAAAACATATTAGCAACTGTTGGTTTTTTTTATGTTAAAGAAATTGATCAGATACGCAAGGCGGTGTGATTCAGTGATCTAGTTATATCTAAATTAAAAGTAATTAAAGAGTGTTTGTCTTATCTATTTTTTTCCTATGTTTGTTTTTTGTAAAATATTTTACAAGAAAATTGATCTACATAAAATATTTATATGTAATGAGGTGTGATCCACGATAAATAAACAAGAGATCATTTCTTTTCTTAAGCATAAATTAATTTGTTTTGTAAAATATTTTACAGTTAATTTTTATAATTAATGCATCTATTAAAAAATATTTTTCAACTCATTAAATTTTGTAAAATATTTTACAAATTATAATTCACTTATAATATCATCTAATAATTTTAATAATCAATGCCTTCATCACATCTATAATGACCACTGCCACTATTCCATCACTCCACCGCCATCATCTCTATTTCATCAGCATAACATATCATCATCATTCTACTAGCATTGTATTTTTTACATACTTATTATCATAAAATATTTTACAAAAATAAAATTCAAACAGCTCCAATTTAAAGGTGATTTTTTAGAGGCATGCATACATACATGCCATGCGATCATCTTTATTATTTTATTCCCTCCTCTAGTAGACTCGAGCAATCGTGAATCGGACGGGCTTTAAGTTAGGAGTCCATCTCATTCCCTCCAGGTCTGGGCCAGTGTAGATCCATCGCATGTCAAAACTCGGGTTCGAAACTCATGGCCTGACTAGCTGCTAACAACTCCTTCCTCCATCGAAACAGACCGAGCCAGCCATCGCCATATGCTCTTTCTAAAACCCTAACCTCAGAAACCTCAGAAGTTCACTCACTCTTGAAAACTTGCAGCAATCATGTACGGTGGTGGTGAGTTTCAAAAACATGTCTTCGAAATTGTTTCTTTTAATTAATTTTTTCGCTGATAATCTTGTTGGTGAAAACAGATGAAGTGTCAGCTATAGTCATTGACTTGGGTTCTCACACTTGCAAAGCTGGTTATGCCGGCGAGGATGCACCCAAGGCCGTCTTTCCTTCTGTTAGTCTCTCCATCTCATGTTATTTAGCCTTCTACATCACCAACATTTTAACTTACTTTTTTTTTAATTGCTTTTAAAACAAGGAATTCGTGTTTGAAATTTAAAAAATGGATAATGTTTATGTCTTTTCTCTGGTTTGATGGAGAGGAAATTGGAAAATGCTTGTGGCTGTCAGCTAGGGTTTAGACATTGTTGTTATTGCTATTTTCCCTTGTTTTAGAGGTTTTCTTGATATATGGATAACTACTGCTCAGGTTGTGGGATCAATTGACCAAATGGATGTTGATGACATGACAAGCAACGAGAAGAATGCTGCTGTAGATTCTAAAAATAATGTCAAAGATTCTGAGAAAGGGAAGGGAAAACGTAAATTATTTGTAGGATCTCAGGCCTTAGGGTTTCGTCGGGACCATATGGAGGTCAGTTGGTGTTCCGGTTATCTTCTTGTCGTGTTTCTGAAAGGCTAGGTGGAATTGTTCAGGCTATGTGATAAATTTAGGGTTTTCCTAAGCTTTTCTGCCTTTCATCAGGTGTTATCACCTTTTAAGGACGGGATTGTTGCTGACTGGGATATTGTGGATAGCATATGGGATCATGCTTTCAGGTAATGATTCATTATCAACACTCTGATTTCAGTTTAAAATGTTCGGTGGTCTTGTTTTCTTTTCTTTTATTTTGTAATATCTAAATTTAAATTTTACTGTCTTTAGGGAGTGTCTATTGATTGATCCAAAGGAGCATCCAATGCTACTTGCAGAACCTTCATCCAACAGTCAACAACAGAGAGAAAGGTAAGCTGGCAATACATGATGATATGTACTTAAATCATTCAATGCCAGCTGCATTTGTCAGAATTTGTTTCCTTTTGTATGTTAGCTGGGAGTAACCCTCTTGATCAAACAAAAGAGTTCTTGCTTTTGTGATTCTATGAGAATGACTAATAATAATACCATTGTGGTATAAACCATGAAGCTATATCAAGGTCATTCTCTATAAATAATTGAATAGCGTGATCTATCCCAAATAAAGTGTGAAGGAAAAAACTCCCAGTTTTGCAACATGTTTTTACTTCACTTATGGTTCTCATGGTAATCATTTGACTCGTTCCATGTTTCAAAGTGATGCTAGTGAGTTCCTGTCTTGTAAGGTTTTGTTCTTCTATTTTTTTATCGACATTTTTTTCTTTGCTTAGAGTTAACCCCCCCCCCCCCCCAACTTCGTCCTTAAATTATTATTCATTAGCTTGTTTTTGTGCAGGCAATAAACCTTCATAAAAATATTCCTTTTATCTCAGCTTGTGTTATTTAAAACAAGCTAAGCTTCTTGGTTTTAGCTTGTTTCATCATGCTGCTTTGATGCTTGCTGATTATGGTTGGGTTGTTGCATAACTGACAGGACAGCAGAGCTTATGTTTGAAAAGTACACTACTCCTGCATTATTTTTGGCGAAGAATGCTGTATGCCCTTTTCCATCTTGTGCCCATGTCTCCAATTTGTTTGTACCATATATATATATTAATATGATTGGAAGATGTCATTTAATTTGGTATGACTCAAGTTCCTCTTGCTGCCAGGTTTTAACATCTTTTGCATCAGGACGTGCTACCTCGCTAGTTGTTGATAGGTAGGATATATTTAGTTGCTGATTCATGAGTGTGTAATGTCGTCAACTGGAAGTGTTAGTGTGTCTGAATTTATTTCACACTTATCTTCAATCTCCTTACTGTTTGTGCTATTTTAGTTGAAAGTAACCACCTTGTCTCTCATCTCCACGGTGTATTTCTTGCCATATACATTCTAAAAAGAATACATGAGATGGAAGAATTAACTGTGGGCTTAATTACTGCAGATCGTAGCGTTATTTAAATAGTGAAAAGAACAAAATACAAGGAAAGGAACTTGCTTTTAACATTTTGATGTGAAGATGGACAATGACATTGGTACATAACATAGTTTAGAACTGTTGTATTTCTCATCCATGAGCAATATCCAAAACTTTGAAAATTCAAGTTATGCAAATACAATGGTGGATAACAGAATTTGAAATTGGTGCTTTTCACGAAAAGTTGATAGCAATGTGCTAAACCTAGAAGATTGAAACATTCTATGGATTAACATGGCAATTTATATGCTTAAATTGATGTTGGCTGTAATCAGTGAAGTTTGGCGATTGCTTCTAGAAAGATCTTATTCGCAATAACAGATTTTGGTGTTCCCTTACATTCTATATGACATCTTTTTGTAAAACATATTGATTGATTTATTGCCTAGTATAACACTGATATAATGTTATTTGTGCTAGTGGTGGAGGATCAACTACAATTGCGCCAGTCCATGATGGTTATGTTATTCAAAAGGTACTGCTCTTTTCCTGATCAATTGGCTTATTTTACTAGCAAATATTTGCATTTAGGCTCTGGTATTTGTCTTTAAACTTTCAACAATAAAGCAATTGATATCAGTCTTGATATTTGTACATTTTTTTTTTATTGTTGACATTTCTGAACTTAAATTGCAAGTGAATTCTGCATCTTTACATTTTCAATTTTCATTAGAAGATATTGGATAGTTCCTTAGGAAATTATTGATTTTGGAGGTATTTGGAGGACCCATATTCCCTTTGAAATGAACTGAGAATTTGTGAAATGTTTTATTATCTTTGTGCTTTCATGTGAGCATGGAGGTCTCTCCTTTAGTTTTTTTCTTGGTAATTCTTTTGTATCCTCTCAAACATTATGAATGTGTCCCTAAACTCTAAGATAAATCTACAGCTATGATCTATCCTCAGCATGTCAAGTGATAAAAGTGCAGATATCTTTTATTGGAAATTGTCTTGTTGTGGTTGGCAAGGCAAAAAGATTGTTCCTTTGATGTTTATGTTTTTGTTGGAGTAAATAAAGAAATTCATTAGAAAAGACGTATATTTGCAAGACTTGCTCCTAAAAGATAAAGGAAAAAAGGATTCCATGCAAGAGAGCACCAAACCTGTTGTATAATTGTTAGAGGACACTCCAATTATTGGAACTTAATTAAAAATCAACCTGTTTCCCAAATCACTTGCCAGAAGCGGGCTTATTGCTGCTCTGTTTCTCTTTCCTAAATATTTAGAGCTTATGGGAACAATAAAGTTCAGCTGGCCTTTTTTTAGGCCCCGTTTGGCATTGCGGTCCAACCGTGCATTTGGAAATTTTTGAATTTTTTTTAGCTTAAATTAATTTTTTTTTGGTGTTTTTGGATTGTTTTGATGTGTTGATGCAAAAAATGAAGTATAAAAAAATGAAAAAAAACATTATTTTGATGCATTTCCAAATAGGCTCTTAATGTCAAAGGTCCAAGGTAGAGTTATTTGCCATGACAAACTGACAGCCCTCTTCTTTTTATTGCTTTTGTGGTTATAGGCTGTGGCCTTTTCTCCTATTGGGGGAGAACTTCTTACTGATTGCTTGATGAAAAGCTTGGAGAGCAAAGGTGTAATGGTGAGTTAGTAGAGGAATGAATTTTACTTTGAAAGGCGAGTTCTTTTGTCAGAACTAACTGAAGTACGCTTTTTTTTCCTGTTTTCTAAGTAATCTTTTTATTTGGCTTTGCAGATAAAACCAAGGTACTCTTTCAAAAGAAAGGAAGTACAGCCGGGCGTGTTTCAGGTATTTTTAAAATGTCACTGGAAATTGTTTGTCATTATCTTTTGGGAATATGATTTCTTTCAATGTTTCTGCTAGATTTCCCTCGTCATTTCTTTTGCTTTCTGAATTCAGATCTAATTTCCACTGTTGCTTTTTGTTCATCTGGATTTTTTTTTGTTCATCTAATATATGCATTTGACATTTCTCTTATATTTTTTCTGAACATCTTAGACAGTGGATATTGATTTTCCAAATACAACTGAAAGCTACAGACTCTACTCTCAGGTCTGTGACTGTCTAGACAATATTCCTTGTGAAGATGAGTATTGTTTTGTATCTGATTGTTTGTTTTGGAAACAGAGAGTGATTGCAAGTGATATCAAGGAATGTGTGTGTCGTGCACCAGATACGCCCTATGATGGTGTGTATTTCTTCATATTGTATTTGCAATGCTTGATTGCTTGTAGATTTTGTCCATTAAGATCAAATGCTCCACTCAACAGAATTTCTGGATTGTCTATATGTTTTGTATGTGGATATGGTTTGTGGGACATCCAATTTGTTGTATTTCTTGTTCTTGTAGTCTGACATCAGAGCTGCATTCAACCTTCAATAAAGTTGTGGTTAATTTAATCCTAGGCATCAGCTTTACTGCCACTATCTGTCTGTTCCCTACACAAAATGTGTTCATATTTCCTTTGAGGGGTTGGATCACTGGCGATGTAGAATTAATATTGCAAATGAAACTTGTATTGTATCTTAGAAACCTACTTAATTTTTTTTCTCAAAGCTTCTGCTTCATCACTTGGGTTAGTGTGTCTTATGATTTAGGTATTATTTGTGAACAGGCTCTGTCAAATATTTTCCTGAAGTTTCCCTGAATTTTTCTGACTTCTCAATGCATCCCAAGGTTCCCAAAGCAACTTTCTTTTTCCAAAGTAATGACAGAGTAACATTTTCAAAATTGGTGAATAGAATTCCAGAAAATGTGAAAACTTGAGAAGCCAAGGACCATACCGTCTCAATCAATATAAGATGAGTGAATGACCCGCCTTTGCCATGATAAATCATGACAATTAAGCTTTTTTTCAGTAAAACTGAATCTCTTGGTTAGTTATGTTGGTTGGCATAACAAGTCATAATTTGTTCTCAGTTTCACAAGTGTTGATTTATGTAAACCTTTCTTTTTCTCTCTGTTTCCTTGTCCTTTTTCTTTGCAAATTCAGAAAGTTCATACTCAAACATTCCAATGACTCCATATGAGCTTCCGGATGGCCAGTAAGTCCCAATCAATACAATATTATAAGTTTGAATGCTGGTCGGTTTACTTTTTGCATTTTGAACATTGAACATTACAGTTTTCTATCTGATATGTCGTTCTTAAACACAAACAGGACAATTGAAATTGGAGCTGATAGATTCAAGATTCCAGATATTCTATTCAATCCATCCTTGGTTCAGGTTCATGGCTCATGAACCCTCACAATGCCTATTCCATGACTTTTCCATTGCATTTTCTGTCACTCTGCAATATTCATACTCATTTAGGGAGATGCCCTTTAGTTTATTCACTTCATGGAACAATTTGTAGATTGCTACAATTTCTCGAATTACTTCTATTTTCTTCTAACTACATTGATGGAGGGAAATTTTTAAAAAATCTATGCTAACATGTTATTTTTGACTGCCTTGTGCACATGTTAAAACTTCATGGTGGACATGAATTTTGATATTTTTTTCCAAAAAGAGAAAAAAAGTAAAAAAATGTTTATAATGCAGGGCACTTATTTTATATGTTTGGTGTATCTTGACCATAACTCTTTTCTCATTTGATTTAGTTTCTACATTTTAGTTATTGAATGGGTCTTTCTATAATCTTTGTCGGTATTCTTGAAATCTTGCTTGTTCCTGAACTTTGATGCTTCTTGTTAGAGTTATATTTTTGTTTAACATAAACAGGCGTCAATGATCATTTAATCTGTATATTTAACCAGTAATTATCCTTTTCTTAGTACACGTGAATCTTTTGTTCATATGAAATATTCATGAGTTGCTTGATTCATCTGTGGCGTGCAAATGGTTCTATGTATTGTATACAAGTCCATCTTGTATTTCAAGTGTGAAATTTTTCATCATGTGTTCTCATATAACAAATTGTTTTGTGACAAATATCAGAATATTCCTGGTATGGATAATTTTGTGGAGATTGCTCCCAGTGTTCGCGGTTTGCCACAAATGGTAAATCTACTCTTTTTTACTTAAAAAAAATATTTTCTGTTGAACTTAAAAATTAGCAGTTATCTTTCTCTGACTTTTGCTAAGTTCTTTCCCAATGTATGCAGGTTATTGAAAGCATTAATAGGTGTGATGTTGATATTCGAAGAGAACTGTTCAGTAGTATACTGGTAAAGTGAACATGCTCATTGTCAACTCTGATTGTAATGTTGAAAGAAAATAACTAGCAAAATGTGTGGATGGCTGGATAACTGATGGAATGATTGGGGTGTAGGATTTGTGCTCTTAAACTTTGAAGGTTTCTTTGCTTTTCTCTTTTATTTGTTCAAGGATTTCACTTCTTTTTTTATCCCTTTATTTGATGTGGGTGGAGATTGAGTGTTCTTTAACATTAGTTGACTGTATTATGATCAACAAATAGAGTCAGCTATGGGTTACTTCAAATTTTGATTGTGCTTAATGCCATGGATTGCACATAACTGCATGCATCAATTTTAATGTCAGATTATCATATCATAGTGTCAGTTGTATGAATATCTACGATGTGAAAAGGAAAAAAAGAAATACATGGATTGTAGTTTCACTGTATTATGTTTAAAATTTCAATGTTCATTTGCTCCTCTTTCCGCTTTGATGTAGCTTGCTGGTGGAACAGCATCAATGCAACAGTTGAAGGAACGGCTTGAGAAAGATTTGCTTGAGGTACTTTTTGGTTGACAAGATACTTGTTGTCTACCCTTCTGCTTTGGATTTAGTTATAAAATAATGGAATGATCACTCATTCATGTGTAGGAGTCTCCTCAAGCTGCCAGAGTTAAAGTGCTGGCTAGTGGAAATGCAACTGAAAGGAGATTCAGGTTTGATTAAATCTCTCTCTCTGCTTTTGTTTGCAAGAGCTTGTAAATATTGTCAGAACTTGGCTTATATTGGCATCTGTTTTCCAGTGTAACAACTGCTACAGTTTGGCACCTAGTGGCTTGTGTGTATTTTAGGCAACAAAAATGTATGAACTATGCAATCTCATTTTTTGTATGACTGGTGGCTAACTTAAAAATGATCTTTGGGGATAGCTTTAGAGATAGATATGTTGAAGTATTGAGAATCCTGAAGAAAATCAATTTAGAAACAAAGATAAGCCTATCAACTTAATAATTGAATGTTTTGTGTATAGCCGGATATCTCACAGAGCACAGAAAACAGTACCCATCCTGGTGGAAAATTCACTGCAAACTTGACACTTGGAGGAGTAATTCCTTCATTTTTTGATGTTTTCAACTTTTACCATGTATAGTGCTTTGATGTGTTATTGTCTTTGTGAGAAACAAAGATGGTATTGTCTTGGCAGTCGAAGTCAGTTTATTCCCATGCATTTGAAGCATGTTTTGGTGATTTCAGTTTGTTATTAGATATAGTTTGAAGTCTTTACCACCAATGCTTTCATGTACAAGACATGCAGAAGAGCTTGATAATTTGATTATTTTTTTTGAAGCTTTTCAAGTTTAATTATATGTGATATTTCTCTAGCTGACAAGTTCTTATCATGGTTTAGAATTGATGGTTTTACAAATGATTATTTAACAGTGTCTGGATAGGAGGGAGTATATTGGCATCTCTTGGTTCATTCCAGCAGATGTGGTTCTCCAAGGCCGAGTAAGTTCCCATCTTTCAGAGCTCTCTGTTATACGGATGCCAGTTAATTTCTGAGTTCAAGGAGAGCATATTTTCAAGTTATGCTCTTTTTTTTTCAAGAATTTTCAGAATTTAAATCTGAGAGTAAGCTTTACGAATTCAAGGCTGGGCAAATATTTCATACTCAATTTAAGCGTGTGGAATTGACAGGTATGAAGAGCATGGGGCGTCTTATGTACAGAGAAAATGCCCTTGATACAATATTTGTGAAGGTAGCTGTGCAGAAGGTTGTATCAGTTTTCGTGGTGGATAATTTTATGGTTGGTGAAGCTGTCTTTCATGTCATCTGAGTGCTAACATTTTGGGGATCATATATAGATTCCTAGCAAGTTCAGAGCATCCACTGCCACCGCGTAAAATTAGCTTAGATTACATTATTATCATCATCATTTTCCTGACTTTGCTTAACATTAGCTTTGTATCAGCATTTTCCATCTTGCATCCCTTTCACGCATGCCGTGACTAACTATTTGACCCTCTAGCATAGGTCGATGCCCATTTGTATGGACCGCCAAGGGTTGTCTATATAACATGTTACTATTGACAAACATGTGTTATGCCGTGAACGTGAACAATCTGTATTATTGGTACTCTGACAGGAAAGATACATTTGGAAAAAAGAAAAAAAGAAAAAAGAAGAGGAATTTAGTACTTGACAAGACTCACGGAAAACCCTAGAAAAACCAGGTTCGTTTTGAGACTAATGGATGAACGAGGTGGTTGAGAAGACAAAACTTGGTAGCATGAAAATCTACAAAACGAGTTCATTGTTTGGCTTAGGAGATTTAGTAAATGTGTAGGGGGAATGAAGTCTCAGAGGTTATTTTGTGTAAGTTTATCAAGATTAAAAATGATTGCTTAGAAAAAGATTTAGAGAGAATTACCAAGATAAAGATGGAATTGACTTGACTTGGGGTTCAAGATAGTTTATATAGCTTTAAATTCATGTGTGTGAGTCTATGCAAAGAGTGGAGTGATCAACTTCGAATTATTTGGAGATGGAATTAAAGTGACAATACGTTTTTATAAAAGTTGCTGCTTGATTTTGTGTTTTGTGAGCTATGTATTGTTGATGATGATTGTAGGATTAATTTTTAGGGAATTGTGTGAACTAGGTGTGCTTTCATTCAATGCATGCATGTTCTGTCTTCATGGTTGAAGATGATGAGTAGATTGGATTTGACTTAAAAGTAATGCTCTTAGGGCTGAACAATTGGTGCTAGGATGTGTTCGACTAGTCTCAGGCTTGAGCTTACAGGGAATCATAGTTGATCTTCCACTCGAAGATGTCTTATCAGGCTGTGTGGATATCTGATGTCTAATTCGGAGATGGCTATGTGGGCTTTTTGGGCCAACAAGATTTTTAGAGAGTTGAGCAGTGTTGTGTTTTAAAAAGCCTACCTATCAATTTTAGGCACCTCTTAGAGACTCAGGGTATGTTTTTGCGTTCTAGTGTGAAAAGCACGAGTTTAGTGGAATTGGATCTTTTGCATATTTGTGCTATAAATCTTGTTGGAAGATTTAGGAACCCTCGAGGCCTCATGTTATATTTTTGCATGCTGTAGGCACCCTCAAGGCCTCATTTTGCAATTTTTTTGCTTTAAAAAGTTTATCGGTCAACTTTAGACGTCTTTTGGAGCCTTGTAGTATGTTTCCGCATACCAGTACAAACTATGAATTTTGTAGAGTTGTATTTTTTGCTTTTTTGTGCTTTAGAAAGTGTCTCGGCAAATTTTAGACACTTTCTAAGGGCCTGTGAAATGTTGTTGCATGCAGTGTGTTTGTCAAATTGGATTTTTTGCACTTTTGTGCTTTAAAAAACCAATCGGCTAACTGTAGGCGCCTCTTCAGGACTTGCTTATGTTGTTACATGATGTGAAAATTATAAGTTCTGAGTAATTTATTTTCTTGCACCTGTCATTTGCAAAGCCTGTTGGCCAAATTTAGGTACCTTTTAAGGACTCACGGTATACTTTTGCATCATGATGTAAAAACCATAAGTTTTGTGGAATTGGTTTTTTTTTTTTTTACATTTTTATGCTTTAAAATGTCTATCAACCAATTTTTTTGCACCTTTTAGGGCTTTTTAATATGATTTTGCATGTCAACGAGTATGAAACTCATAAGTTTCATGGAAAACATATTTTTGTACCTTTATGCTTTATAAAACATACCTACTAACTTTAGAAACCTTTTAGAGCTTCATAGCATGTTTTTACATGTCGTTATGAAAACTAGTTTTGTTGAATCATGTTTTTTTCTCAATTTTGTGCTTTAAAAATCCTATAGGCCAACATTATATATCTTTTAGGGCCTCGCGGTTTGTTTTTGCATGCTAGTGTGAAAATTACAAGTTTGGCTGATTTTTCTATAATTTTATGCATTTGAAAGCCTACTGGCTAGCTTTAAGGATCTTTTGGAGCCTCGCGACATGTTTTTAACATGTCAGTGTGAAAACTATAAGTTTATAGAATTGAGTTTTTCATATTTTTTTTGCTTTAAAAAGCCTACTAACCATCTTTAAACATCTTTTAGGACCTCATGATATATATATTTGCAAGATGGTATGAAAACCATAAGTTTTGTGGAATAGGGTTGTTTTTGTTTTTTGAAATCCCAACCTGTCATCTTTAGGCACCTTTTAGGGCATTACAATATGATTTTGCATGTTGGTGAGAAAAATCTGTAGTTTTATGGAATTGAGCTTCTTATTTTTTTTATGCTTTAAAAAGTGTATTAAGCAGCTTTAGGCAACTTTTAGACCTCAAATTATGTTCTTACGAGATGTTTTAGTAAACTAATGCAAAATCATAAGTTTTTATGGATTTTGTTTTTGTAGTTTTGTTATTTAAAAAACCTACCTGCCATCTTTAGGCATCCTTTTGGGCCTAATTGAATGATTTTGCATGCCAGTTTGAAAACAATATTTTTTATGGAATTGGATTTTTTACTTTTTTGTTTTTAAACAAGCTTACTGACCAGCATTGAGCACCTTTAAGAGCCTTACAATTTATTTATTTTTATATTTTTGTGTGAAATAGTAAGTTTTATGGAATTGGATTTTTCAAATTTCAATGCTTTTAAAAACCAATTGATCATCTTCAAACAACTTCTACAACTCACTATATGTTTTTACATGTCGATGAAAAAATGATGTGTTTTGTGGAGTTGGCTTTTTCAAACTTTTGGGCTTTAAAAAAATATCTAGCAACTTTAACACCTTTATATGGCTTCTAAGTATGATTTTGCATGTCAACACAAAAATGATTAGTTTTGTTGAATTGAGTTTTTTTTATATTTTTGTTATTTAAAAACCCTACTGTAGAGGTTTAGGCACTTTTTAAGACCTTACGATATGTTTTTGCATCTCGAGAAAAAGCTATAAGTTCTATAGAATTAGATTTTTTTTTATTTCTTTATTTTAAGCTTTAAAAGGATAATTAGCCCGCTTTACGCATTTTTAAGGCCTCATTGTATGTTTTTGCATGCAAGTGTGAAAACTATAAGTTTTATTGAATTGTTTTCGAGTCTTTTGAATACCAAATACCATAATTAGATGTGGCACTTAAGTATTTCAAGATTTTCTTGATTGCAGTAAAATGTGATTCTTTTTTGTTAGACTGAAATCTAGCACACACACCAATATCAACTTCCTATCATACTTCTATAAAGTGTGGAATCAATATTAGGTTTGAATTGATCTTGACAGAAATGTTTATGGGGCTTCGAGCATTGACTCTTACCTTCCATACCAAACTTCTTAACTATATATCGTGCATATTTTGATTGAAAAATAAAAATTTCATTATCATATTGCTTAACTTGTATGCCAAGAAAAAAGTTTAACTCACCAATTATACTCATTTCAAATTCAAATTTCATCTTGTTAGCAAATTCATGAGAGAATGAATTATCTCTAAACATAATATCATCAACATAAATCTGAACAATGAGTGTTTCCTTACCTGTTTTTCTTATAAAAAATATCTTCTCAGCATGATCTCTTTGAAAATAATTATCTAACATGTATTTTGGTAATCGTTCATATTAGGCTTGCGATGCTTGTTTTTCTTTAATCTATACATATGAATAGAAAACAAATGATTAGTGAAACCTTTAGGTTGTTCTACATATAGCTCTTCTTGTAGAATCTCATTAAGGAGAACACTCTTCACATCCATTTTGTAACAGTTCGAAATTGTTTTCTTACATTTAATACCCAAATCGAATAATGAAGTTTGAATAAGTTACCCTAAGAATTTTTTATCTCTACCATAATTATGGCAAAGTTTCATTTGTATTTAATCCGTACCAAGTTATCGACTCTATTCAAATTTTATTCCTTTAATTATTTCAATACATCATCACAAACACAACAATTATGGTCTCATTATTTTCATATTTCAATATATATATTTTCATATCGCAGCTTAATTCTTATAATTTCATCAATCACATCAAATACAAATTTAATGTTTCAAACCATACTTATATATATTAATGAGAAGACAAAATATTTATAGATGATGATACCAACAATGTAACTAGGGATAAGCATCTTATTACATTGTAGTTTCTATTATCATTATCATACATTTCAAGTTCTAAACATAACATAAATTTACAACAAAAAACCTACTTCTTCCTACATATTATCCTACTATATTAAAACAAATTTATATTACATAACAAAAGATGGTCAATGACAAGTTTACTCCACATGAGATGCACTTGTAATATAAATGCAACACTTAGATTACTAAGAACTACAAGTTAAATAATAAAAAAAAATTAATTGTTTTAATCACGTCGTGACTTATACAACAATTTATATATAAGCACAACTTCTTTTAATATTATACTTTATACTGACATGTAAATTCAATTATTCTATAATCCTTCTATGTCTGGTCATGAAATTTTTGATGCCACTAGTTACCTCACTAGGAGTTTAGTCAAGTTCAATTCCCAATCGTCAGGAATCTAACGCCACTAATTCCAACATTTGGATCAGTCAGACTTATATCCCAATTATCAACAAATCGATGCCACTAATTCTATATTAGTAAGACCTTTTTTTTTGAAAGGTTGCGCCACCAAAAGTGACGCAATATTTTTTTTATAAAAAATATTATTTTTTATTTACAAGTTAATAGCTTATTTTTATCATTGAATGCTTTCATTTTAATCTTCAATAACTTACTCTGCATATCAACACACATAATAAATATTTAATTTGAGAAGATATTTAATTTAGAACTTAATAAAAAAATATTTTTATTGTTTCATGTGTAAAAGAAAATAAAGGATAAAGTTAGTACCAATCGTACTTCTAGTAGAAATAAACAAAGTAGGTTTATCCTAACAGGAGTATGATAAATTTGTTGTTTATTTTCTTTTACAAATGGAGTAATAAAAAAAATAATTGGCTGAACCTTTCAAAAAATGTTTCTAAAGCTCCACTGTGAGTGGCGTAACGTGTTATTGCTCCAATTTTTTCTTTAGCTATACTATTTTCTCAGGTAAGTTTGCGGGACTGTTTTTTTTTTTTTTTTTTTTTAAGGATTAATTATATTGAGTCTTTTATAATTTTTTTATTTTACTTTTATTCTTTAGAAATCGCACTTTATATTCCTGTCAACCAACATTTTCAATTGAAATAAAACGTGATTGCATATCCGCGTACTGTTTATAAAATAAATATATTTAATATTGTTATAATTGTGAATCAATACTAGATAAGTAATAGAAACTAAAGTTATGATGGAGCTAATATTTCATGACGGAAAAAAAAGTTATGTTGGTGATAAAAAACTTAGAGACTAAACAAAATGTTTTGTAGCAATCCACGGTGTTTTGTGAGGAAAGATACAGTAGTTTCACCACATGATTTAGCTTTTCTTTTAATAAAAAGTAAAAAAAAATTCACAAAGTTAAATTCTCTATCAACTTAATATTAAAAAAAATCGACAAAGATAATTTTAGGAAAAAAAACCATGAGGAAAAACATTGTAGTAATTGACAATGTTTTGTGAAGAAAACTACAGTGCTTTCCCCAATAAAATCGACAAAGATAATTTTTGAAAAAAATCATTAAAAAAATCATTTAGAGAAATATTGTAGCAATCCACAGTATTTTGTGTGAAAAACAACAACGCTTTCCTCAAATGATTTAGTTTTATTGTAATTATAATTCTTAACCAACTTAATATTAAAAAAATAAAATTCGACAAAGATAATTTTGGAAAAAATCATAAAAAAATCATATGAGAAAACACTACAGCAATTCACAGTGTTTTAAAGAAAAAAATTACAAAACTAAATTCTCAATTAGCTCAGTGTTAAAAAAATAAAATCGACAGAAACAATTTTAGAAAAAAAATATAACAAAAAAAAAGGGAAAAAAAACCATGTTGGAACACTGTAGCAATTCATAGTGTTTTGTGATGAAAGCTACAGCGTTTCCCCACATGATTTAGCCTTACTTGTAATGACTTATAATTGTAATTATCAACCAGTTTAATATTAAAAAAATAAATTTGACAAAGACAATGTTGAAAAAATCATAAGAAAAAAAACTATGTAAAGAAACACTGTAGCAATTCATAATGTTTTGTGATGAAAGCTACAGTGCTTCCTTACATGATTTAGCCTTACTTGTAATGACTTGTAATTGTAATTCTCAACCAGTTCAATATTAAAAAAATAAAATTGACAAATACAATTTTGAAAAAATCATAAGAAAAAAAACTATGTAAAGAAACACTGTAGCAATCCATAGTGTTTTGTGATGAAAGCTACAGTGCTTCCCCACATGATTTAGCTTTACTTGTAATGACTTATAATTGTAATTCTCAACCAGTTCAATATTAAAAAAATAAAATTGACAAATACAATTTTGAAAAAATCATAAGAAAAAAAACTATGTAAAGAAACACTGTAGCAATCCATAATGTTTTGTGAGGAAAACTACAATGCTTCCTCCACATGATTAAGCTTTATTACAAAATTAAATTCTAACCATCTCAATATTAAAAAAATAAAATCAACAAAGATAATTTTAAAAAAATTATTACAAAAAAAGAAAACAAAAAAGAAACTGGAAAAAAACCATGTGAGGGAAAACTGTATCAATCCATAATGTTTTGTGAGGAAAGTTACAGTGTTTTCCCTACATGATTTAGCCTTACTTGTAATTGTAATTCTTAACCAATTTAATATTTAAAAAATAAAATTGACAAAGACAATTTTAGAAAAAAACCATGTAGGGAAAAACACTGTAGCAATCCACAGTAATTTGCGAGGGAAGCTACAGTGCTTTTCTCATATATTGTAACTGTAATTCTTAACCAACTCAATATTAAATAATAAAATCGAAAAAGATAATTTTAGAGAAATTCATAAAAAAACAAAACAAAAAAAACCACGTGGAGAAACATTATAGCAATCAATAATGTAAAAAAATCACGTGGAGAAACATTATAGCAATTAATAATGTTTTTAAGAAAAAAATTACAAAACCAAATTATCAATTAGCTCAATATTAAAAAAATAAAATAGAAAAATATAATTTTAAAAAATAAAAAAATCAAATAGAAAAATTATGTGGAAAAACACCGTAGCAATCTATAGTATTTTAAAGGAAAAAAATTACAAAACGAAATTTTAACCAGTTTAATATTAAAAAAATACAATTGACAAAGATAATTTAAAAAAAATAAAAAAAATACGATTAGAAAAAAAAATACACTATGAATGAATAATTTTTTTTTTTATAAAAAGTAATACACATTGTATTACTATTATAATCGACGGTATAGATAAAATTTTCCGACATCCTTTAACTTTATTCGTAATAATATAATGATAAAATTATACTCATTATATCAACAATTCACACAAGCAATAAATCACACATCCTCTCTCCTCAAGTTACGAGTTCACTGTAGACAAAAATTCTCTTTCTCTCTCTTTTCCAATATGGAAATTACAATGGTTAAACCACACCATCTTTTTTTTCTTCCTCTCATAAAGTAACACCTCCATTTCATGATTTCCAGCAGATCCAAGAGCAATAAAGAGCACTGGGTTTTGCGTAGTTTTTGTAAATTTGGATTATTTGAGATTTGTGTGGGATTTACAGGACTGGATCTTCATAGTGAAAAGGATAAAATAGATTGCTTTTGCTTGGATTTTTTTAATTGGGTTTTGTATATTCTTGTCATTTGGTAAGATATCAGTCTGGAGACCTGGACAACTTGATTGATTTATACAAACATGACTGCCCTATGCAATACCAATCTCCATTTCACTACCATCAACACCAGATTTAGGTTTTGTTATGTATGCTCTAGGGTTTTGATTTCCCATCTGATTGGATATTGAGCAAGAGACAACCACCACAACCACTACCGCTCTTCTTGCTTATATTTCTCTGGTACTACCATTATTATATATATTTTTTAATTTCTTTTGGTCTTGACTTGCGAGTTTTAATGGTAGATGATGCTGTTTTGATTAATGGGTCGGTCATGTTTGGTTTTTGTTGTTGGATTAATGGATGGTTTTGAAAGATATCCGATATTTATGTCACAATTCATCATTTTCTTCCCATGGTTTGAGCTACATGAAGGGAAAAAACAAAGAATTTTGGTGGGAATATAAGCACCCAAGAGAGGATTTCTTATTTCGATCATTTAAATGACGACACTACCAAGGGTCCTCGCGAGGGTGGTTCAGTGATAGTCGTGCCCGTATACTCAGCTGCCACCGCTAAAAAACTTGCTCCGGTATCTATGAATTTCTTACCTTTTGAAGTATCATTCCGAATTCCTATATTCCCACCACCCCCTTGTGAAAATAGACCTGGCTTGGAGAAGCATTATACCATGTCCCTCCGCCGTGTGATGATATATCTAGATACTGATCTCTTTCCCCTTCTCCAACACCAATATCTCCTGCTCCACCTTAGGTCCTGGATCAAGCGCACAGGGAAAAGACCAAGAATTTTAAAAAAATCATCCTCCCTTTTGTTAGGACTCCGAGACGATGGAGAATATGTCGTCCTTGTGATCTTAAGCCAGAGAATATCTGTGAAATTGAGTTGTGGTTGATGGCCAGATCTGTCCACCACATATTTCATAAAAAGTTCCCTTTTATTAGAGTTTTTATTCTTAATGTGATTCAGCATACAACGGTTTATTAGCTATTAAATTAAATCCTAATTATATAAATAATTCAGTATTTTTTTATAGCACTTAGACATGAAGATGTAAAATATTATAAATTTATAATCTTCATTAAATAATGTATATCTTTTGAAAGAACGGAAACAAAATAATAAAAAAGATTAAACTATGAAAGGTTTGATATAATTAAAAAAAAAAACTCATTTCTGCATCCTTAGAAATTAATCTTGCTGCAGTGACATGGAAATAATTTATAAGTTCATAATGAACGCCTAAATATTAAATTAAAAATTTCTTTAATAATTCAAAAGTTATATCAAGTGTTTGATATTACGGTGATAATTATTTTTTTAATTTTTTTATAAATATAAAAAATTAATATATATTTTTTATTTTTAAAAAATTATTTTTAATATTATCATATTAAAATAATAAAAAAATATTTTTTTATGCCAAATCGCCCAAGGAAAAAAAGAAAATACAACCCATCCCCACGTACTCAAATGCTTTTTGCAAATGAAAAATCATAAAATCATGCAAAATGCCTCCAAAAAAAATTGATACCCCGCATGATTTGTTTGCCACATGGCAGATATTAATTGGAGGACCACCTAATTTCCCCCCTCTACTCCCAACCACTTCCACACGCTCTCTCTTCTCCCCTCTCCCAAAAAACGCTTTCCTTTTACTGAGCCCTCAGCTTCGGACTCCAAAGCTAACCTAGGCTCGGACCCGAACCTCAGTTATTGTTCCTCAGTTCGTTGAAAATTTCGCTCTCCATTATGATCACTTTATCTCTCTCTCCCTTTCTCTGAGCTTTCATTTCTACACCCCCCCTCTCTCTCCCGATTCGAAACCCTAGATGAATACGTACTATGAAATTTTCAAGCCTTTAGAGGATCGATTTGGAGCTCGAATTGAGGCGTCAGCGTGAAACTGTGAGTCCTAATTCTCTCTAGAAACCCTAATTTTCTCCATGTTAAATTCAGAGTCCGTGTCTAAGTTTAGTTTTGGTCCTTTATGGATGGGCAGCTGTATTGCCACTTTTTTCTTTGATTTATGGTAAAAGGAGATTATTTAAGCTTAAAGGTTTTACGTTTTGGTATCGATCTTTATAATTTGGCTATAAATGTGATATTTTAGTTAAATTTGGGGCTTCAGGCTTTGTTTAGTTGTTGATAGAACGAGAGGGAAAGGTTCTGTGTTTCGTTTCTGCTGGTTATTTGTTTAGTTACTGGGCTTTGAATGTTTGGTAAGCATTTGTCTTCGAGTGAGTTTGAGAAGGATTTTCAATCTCATTCGACTTGTTATGATCCGGATTTTGTGTATCTTCTGTTGTCATTCTTAATTTCTAACTGTGAATAAATAAACGTTAAAGCCATTGCGAAAGTATTGGTTACATGTAAATTTAGCTTCTTAAATTGAATATGTCCAACTGTTTTCTGCAAGTAATTTAATATCATGCTGCTCTGCGCTATGATCCCTCCAATCAAGTGTTTTCTCCATGTTAACTATTGATTGGCAGCTTAAATGTGTCAATTTATGAGAAGGTCAGGACATTTGGGAGGACAGCAACCCCCCATAAGTTTTTCCAGTTCAAGGTTAAAAAAAAGAAAATCCCCAAATCTGACTTCAAAGAACTCTTTGATTCAGCTCCCTCTTCAACAATTGAATGCTTGATGTCAAGGCATATAGCAGAAATCTTTCTACTACACCTTGCCCCATCGCCTACACAATTGCATTCCGAGGGGGTAGGACATCCATGTCAATGAATTTTACTCGGCAGCAGAGTTTAGGAGATTTCTACTTTCTAGGGCTTTCGGTTGAAGAGGTATTTTTCCTTATAGCTGGTCTGCCATTTGTAATTCAATGAAAAGAAGAGGTCACCTATTAATCTCATCTTCAATTTGATTTTCAGCATCTCCTAGTATGAACCAATAGATAGAAGAGGCTTGTCTTTTAAGTTCTTGGAATCTGAATTTCAGCTTCTTGCTGCTGAAGGATATCTTCTGCAGGTTTCCTATTGCCTAAACAATTTATAGAGCTTCAACTTAAGCTAGCTGTAACTTTTCGAAGTTAGATTAGTTGACAATGTCTGGGACGTTCCTTATTAGGGAAATATTGAAGTCATACAGTTTTTGAGAAATAATAAAGTGACTGGAAACTTTTTCTAGGTATATGTGTTGTGCCCCTGCATGCAAACCGAAAGTAGGCTAAAAGATTTGAAATTCCAGTAATGATGGTGGTTGTTTGGATTTATGGCTGTTGGCAATATTGTTGAACTTAATAGAAAATATTATTAACTTTTCTTTTGATTACTCTTGGGTAGATGATCAACAATTAACTGCAAGAGATTGTTAAATATGTGTGTGTGTCAAAAGATCATTGTTTATATAATATATTTGTAGAAGGTGATTATGAGGTAACACTGTAATTGAGGGCTGACTTTATGTATACGGTACAGCTATTCACCATCAATGTTACTAGGTCATCAACTCCTTTTTCTGATTAAGTCTTTTGGTCAACTGTATAGAGTTATGCTCACATACATACACGCAATTTTATCTACACATCTTTCCATTACTTCATTGTGATGCCCTAGATCTTGTTTGTATGCAGAATGAGATTTGAGTGACACCCAATGAACAGAGAAGAGGTTTGAGCGTGCTTGTACTTATGAAGTTCTTCATGTAGTAAAGTTCTGTTCAATTAAATTGTCTGAATATAAAGATTTAAACTTGATCTCCTTTTAGGTAGTGAGTTTCTTCTGACAATTTAAGCTGCTGAATATCTGTGAGGTGGGTTATCTATGCCTGGCAACGAAGTTGGAGATAGGATCCACAATTTCCTTGGGCAGGATAACTGGTCCCAGGGCCAGCACCAATCACAGACTGTTGACGGGACTTGGTCTGGCCCAAATAATAATCCCTGGGCTGGAAGTCAGAGGCAGATTGGCACACCTCTTATTTCTAACTTAAAAAATGACAATGTACATCAACCAGGTATTAATTATGCATATCTTATTTTGTTAGTTTTCATTGGCCTGTATTGTTTTCAGTAGAGTTAAATTGTAATAAAGCAGACTTGGTTTCCCCCCCATCAATAACACCCTGAATTATGGATATTATGGTTTGAAGTTATTGTGTGCGGTAAAGTTTGTAGGCTTTTATGTCATTTATCACTCATTTTCTTTTGAAATTAGCTGATACTGAGAGAGGAGGTGAATCATCAAGTGTGCAGCTTGGCATGTACTTTTCACATTCAAATCCCAGACCTGAGTTTGCCAGAAGCCAGAGTCAAAGCCAACAGCCACCTTTGAATGGCTATATGCATGGCCATCAAGTTCTCCAGACAAACCAGAATGAAGAAAACTTTTTGGGAGTGGATACAGAATCTGATCGACGTAGTATGACATCAAAAGGCTTTTCAATGCTTGATTCACAGCTGGCAGATGGTCCTGAATTTCTCAAAAAGAATTCAGCCAGAATGGATTTTAATGAATCTCCAGTTAATTATGATTTCTTTGGAGGTCAGCAGCAAATTAGCAGTCAGCATCCTGGCATGCTGCAATCTTTTCCTAGACAGCAGCCAGGGATTAGTGACATGCAGCTGCTACAGCATCAATTTATGCTTAAGAAAATACAAGAAATGCAGTGGCAGCAAGAACTTCAGAAGCAAGAAGATGCAAGGAAACTGAATTCAGTCAATCAAGCTTCTGCTTTTGCAAAACAGGCAGCTGGCAACTCACAGCCTTTGATCAACGGCATTCCTATTCATGAAACATCAAATTTTTCATTGCAGCCTGAGCTCATGGCAGCTAGCACAAACTGGCCACAGCAAGGTGTGCCTCCAGTTATGCAAGGATCTGTTAGAGGACATATGGTTTCCCCTGAGCAGGGCCAGGCACTGCCACACATAGTGGGTATGGTTCCGCAGCAGGTTGATCAATCTCTTTATGGTGTCCCTATCTCTGCAATGAGTCTCACTCCAAGTCAGTATTCTCCTGTCCAAATGGATAAGCCCTTAATGCAGCAGGTATCAGACAGCAGTAACTCCTTAACAAACAATCAGTATGCATTTCCAGAGCAGGTTAGTGTGCGGGATGGAGCATTGATTTCTAGACGGGGATATCAGGGGAAAATGATTGCATCGTCTGATGGTCATGGTATAAATAGTGGATTTAAGTTGGAAAACTTGCATCAAGTGAATCCCCAGCAAAACAATGAGCCAGTGCAAGAAATTTGCATGAGGCAAGACCTGGCATCAGAAGAGGAAACCATGATACAGGTTGCTCCTTCCCAGAATGTGGCCACCCTAGATCCAGCCGAGGCAAAGATTTTGTTTGGGTCCGATGATAATTTATGGGACGCATTTGGCAGGACCACCAACATGGGTTCTGGAGGTTACAATATGTTGGATGGCACAGACTTTTTCAGTACATTGCCCTCTGTGCAAAGTGGGAGTTGGAGTGCTCTTATGCAATCTGCTGTAGCAGAAACTTCTAGCAGTGATACACGGCTACAAGAAGAGTGGAGTGGCGTGACTTACCGAAAGAGCGAACCTCCAGCTGTGAATCAGCACACTCCCACTGCAAATGATATTAGTAAACAGAAGTCAAATTGGGCTGATAATAGCTTGCCATCTGCCTCTAGCTTGAAGACTCGACCCTTCCCTGTGTCTCATGAAACAAATACAGGTACGAGTTATAATAATATCCGAGGGGTTCACCAATCTGGAGTCAATACTTCACATGAACAGAGTGAGAGGTTGCGGACTGCTTCTCTTAGGCATACTCAGCAGTTTCCGGGGGACGAAACCAAGTGGCCAGATAGGAGACTCCTACAAAAAGCAGCTGCCGAAGGCAGTCATTTTTATGGAAAAGCTACCCATTCTTCAGATGCAGCATCAAATGCAAAGAGCATTCCAGGCTCTTGGGCAAATCAACAGAGCATGCCATCATATAGCTCCAGTGGCCAACCATTAACTAGTCGAAGTGGCTTGAACTTTATGGATTCTGCGTCTCCCATCACAACTGCTGCTTCGAAATATCAGGAAAATGAAAAATCATTCCAAGATTCTCAGAATGCTGATAAAAAGAGTCCCATGTTTGAGGTGATGGGTCATGGTGCTGATATATGGAAGACTACTTCTGTTTCCAATTCTACTGCTGAATTGGAACATGCAAAATCTTCCATGACAAGCCCACTGGTCAACCAAGAAGATACTAACAGGAATAATGTTGCTGCATTGCCAGATTCAAGCACTGAGAGGGCCAACATGGAAAGCAGCAAACAGCTTTCTAAAAGTAATAATATTGATATCTGGAAACATGCTGGTTTTTCAGTGAACCATAAAGGAAATGAGGTTGTAGGAAAGTGCCAACCCCATATGGTCAAGAATGATCATTCTTTTGAGTCATCGAGAAATAGTAGTTTGGCAAACAGGGCAGTTGAAACTCAGGAAGCGCAGCGCTCAAATACAAAAGATAACACAACTGATAGCTTCCCCAATATAACCCACCATGCTTCTGCTTTTGGCGCAAGGGAAAACACATGGTTGGGTGCAAACGATTCTTGTTCTTTGTCCAGAGGAAAGCAAAAGTCATCCAGTCCTATAGGTCGAAAGCCATCTGGATCACGCAAATTTCAGTATCATCCTATGGGGGATCTGGATGCTGACATGGAACCTTCTTATGGAACAAATCTCGAGGCAAATTCACAGTCTATTCCTCAGCAGGTTTGTCAAGGGCTAAAGGGTCTTGACCAAGGGTATGGTAGTTATCCAAACTTTCCTAGTCATGCAGCTAGAGATTCTGTTGAAATTGAGAAGGTAATTTAGAGATTGCTTCTTGAGCTCCATTCCAGACACCCCCCCCCCCTATACTTTTAGCAATTTTTCTGGGTCATGCTAAGTGTGACTTCTCCATGGAATTGAAACAGGTGTTAGAATATCTTTTAATGGTTTCTCTTTTAATACTCATTTACAGGGTCATTTGTCTGGCTTTCAAGGAGAAACAAAAGGCTTAGATGAGATACCTGCAAAAAGTATTCCTCCAGGTTCGGCACCTGGCTTGTCAACTCCCTTTGACAGATCTGTTCGTGCACCAAGTAAAACCATGACAAGGTAGTTGAATGTTTTGGATATTATCCTTTATTGCTATTTTGAATTTTGATGAAGATATTGTTGACTGTCTGCTGTTGTTTATCTTGATGGTGGAAAACTCATTGATCATTTTTAGCATTCGTATTAATCCACTATTCAATTGTATTGTCCTTTACATGCTAGCAATCAAATGTGTCAGTGACTCACTTTTTTTTATCATTGGTATGGCTGTTATATGGTTTATGTTTTCAAATTTGTAGCAATCGAAATATGCTGGAGCTCCTTCACAAGGTGGACCAATTAAGTGACCAGGGAAATGAAATGCACTTCAATTCTAAGATGCCTGAAGCTGAAACTTCTGATGCATCTTTTCATGTTCAGAGGGATCAGTCTCCTGCTTCTCAAGCTTTTGGTTTACAACTGGCTCCTCCATCCCAAAGGGGGCTCATTCCAGAGCATGCCCATCCTTCTCAGAGCCCCACGAATGCAATTATTTCTACAAGGTTGGCTCCTACTTCCTCTGTTCAGTTTTTAATTCCACATGAAACATCTCATGGACAATTGTGGAATGCTATTTGCAGCACCTCAATGCATTCTGGCAATAGTGCCCAAAGAAATTTTGCTGCTGCCTTTCCCCCTGGTTTCCCTTATTCAAGAAATCATCTTTCCAATCAGCACAAGACTGATACAGGTGGACACACAACAACCAGTAAATGTGTTAATGAATCTTTTGATCAATTTTCTTCTCAACAAAAACAGACAGATGAGTCTTCTGAGAGAGATCAAACTAATCAATCTGCATTACCATCGGTGTCTGACTCATCCAGGCATGCTTCACATAGTGATAATGCCTCTTCTCCTGACCATGCAAGAGATTCTGCTCAACAATTCTCTGTGCTGGAAGTTGCACCAGCTCCCCAGCGCAATGCTTTATCACAAGATGCTGTTTCTTCAAAAATGTCACCTGCTATGAGGACCAGTGTTCCATCTCAGCTACATCCATTTGGTTCTCAGCCATTTCAGACTTCATACAGTATGTTTAAATCCAATCTTCTATCACATAACTGTTCAGGCGCAACTTTGACTCTACCACAGAAGCCAGACAATCAAATAATGCAAGTTGGAGGGAGCAATCAAGCTGAATCTGGTTCCCGTTTGATGAATTCACATGGTTTTCTTGGGAAAGAGCAACCATCAAAAGGAGACCACTTGCAGCAAGTTTCACTTGAAAATGATCGGGCCCAGAATACAATGAGCGCTTCACATGAGAAAGGCTCTGTTTTGAATCATCTTACTGAAACATCTCTTTCAAACCTAGCCAGTACTCGGAAACAAATCGAAGCTTTTGGACGATCTTTAAAACCCAATAATACTTTGCATCAAAATTACCCCCTACTGCATCAAATGCAGGGCATGGAAAATGAGGTGGATAATGGTAATAGGAGTTTGAAGAGATTTAAAAGTCCTGATGCTCCCGTGGATCCTCAACTGGTAACTACTCAGGGAGGTCAGCAGTTTTATGGACACAACAATATGGTCAGAGATGCACCGGCAGACTGCACTCCAATTCCCCCTGGAGATTCCAAGATGCTTAGCTTTTCAGCAAAAACAGCTGATGTTCAGGACTCAAATGCACCTTCAAAGGAAATGCTTGCATTTGGTCGACATGATTCTCAGAGTTTTGCTAGTAGCAATGGTGCAGTTTCTGTCAGAGGTGAACATTCCCAGATTAGTCCCCAGATGGCTCCATCCTGGTTTGATCAGTATGGAACCTTTAAAAATGGACAGATATTACAAATGCATGATGCACAAAGAACTATCTCCATGAATACTTCAGAAATGCCTTTCACTGCTGGAAGACCTGATGATAGATCGCATGCTCATAGTTCAATTGAGCAAGGAAATGCCGCTGCTGCTGCCAGCCAGTTTGGTATAGTCCAAAAGGGTTCAACCTGCTCATCAATAGCTAGTGAGAAATTTTCTTCCCCTCAGTCTTTGCAGCCTGATTCTGGTGATGTGAGCCTGGTGGTTATGAGACCAAAGAAACGTAAAATTGCCGTGTCCGAACCTGTACCATGGCATAAGGAAGTGATGCATGGTCCTCAAAGGCTTCAGAATGTCAGGTGGTTGGCATAACAATGCATTGATTGAGTGCCATATTTATCTTTGTTGATGATACTGATGCATCATTTTAGTGATCTTATTTTGCTGCAAAAGTTCATTGCTCTGTTCCTCTGATATTATTTACTGGATAATTGTTTGATTCATTTTGTATTCTAATGAAAAGATGGTGACTATAACATGTGGATTTTTCTGTTTATAGTGCGGTTGAAGTTGACTGGGCACAGGCAACAAATAGATTGACAGAAAAGGTTTGCTTATAGCTATACAGCTTTACAAGCTATATTCATCCTTTATTTTTCTTCCTCTTAGGTTTTCTTAAAGTTACCTCATGTTCAAACGGCCTCATTTCTGATAACAGGTGGAAGATGAAGTTGAAATGGTAGATGATAGACTGCCAGTCCTTCGATCAAAGAGGAGGCTTATATTGACTACACAGCTTATGCAGATACTCCTTCGCCCTGCCCTGGCATCAGTTTTCTCTGCAGATGCTACTTTGCATTATGAGAATGCTGCTTACTTTGTAGCCAGATCAACACTAGGAGATGCATGCAGCAAACTCTCTTGTACTGGAAGTGATACTCCTGCACCTTCCAACAGCAGAGACCTGTAAGAATCATTTCTGTGTTAAATACTGGCCCTTTTGTTTTCTCAGTATGCTTTTTACTGGTAGTAAGATTTATAGTTTTTAGTGTTAAATAATTCTTTGATCTGTATGATTAAAGAAAATTTTCTTTCTCCTAAGCCTGCCTGAAAAGATAAAATCACCTGACAAGAGTGTTGATCAATACTTATCAAAAGTCATGGAAGACCTTATCAGTAGAACAAGGAAGCTGGAGAGTGATTTGTTGAGGTAAACTTTGGTGACTTTAGTGGTGATATTTAATTGCTTGCTAACTTCTTAATCTCATTTTTTCTGCTTTAAAATTCTGTTCTGCTTTTTAATATTGGTGTCTGACATGTTAGCATATCCTTCCTCTATCTACTTATCTGATTCAAACATTATTGATGTCTTATGAATTGTTAAGAGTCCTATTTTTCTTTTCTTTTCTCTCTCTAGAGGAAAGATGCTTTGACTTTGTATTGAGAGGAATGACATAGGAATCATGTGTAATTCCAAACAAATTGAAAGAGGTTTTGTTTAATCAGTCCAGAATGTTGCGTCTCAAAACATGTTTCAGAGAGGGGCATATTGATCGGTACAATGAGAACAATCTAGCATGCTTGAACCTGACCATGCAGATGTAGATTTAGATTGCTTAATGTTGGGTTTTGTGCGGCCATGATTGCAGTTTGTTTCACCTGCATGTCTCTTTTCTTCTTCTTTGGCATCTCCTTAGCTGAAATTCCTAATGATAAAACACACTTGGTACAAAGATATACTATCATTTATTATTTGCCCTCTCGGGATGCAGATTGGACAAAAGAGCATCAGTTTCAGACTTGAGATTGGAATGCCAAGATCTAGAGAGGTTTTCTGTTATCAATCGTTTTGCAAAATTCCATGGACGGGGTCAAGGTGATGGAGCCGAGAGCTCATCATCCTCAGATGCATCTGGAAATGCCCAGAAATGCCTTCAGAGATATGTCACTGCACTACCCATGCCTAGGAATCTTCCTGACAGGACACAATGTCTTTCACTATGATAATTGATTAATTGATTTTTCTCTTTTTTGCCAATTTCTCAACACCCTGCCCGCTTATTTGATCGATTTTCTTTTAAGCTATATATACTGGCCCTTACTCGCCATAGCGCGCACACAAGAGAACATAGGAGGTTGGATGCGAGATTGCCTCAAATAAAAGGGAGGCTGTTAGATCCTTTAAAGGAGGCCATTGATGTCATTCTTGCGAAACATGATCTGGTCTTGTATATTGAATATCTAGAGAGAAATTGGGGTTCCCCATCATTTTTTCCAGTAAATGGGGAGACCAGATGTGCAGTCTGGTTTAGCAAATGATGTTTACACATAGTTAAAAAATTTAGCTGTGTTCTTGCACATAACGCTTTGGTACTGGTGTTTCTATTCATGAAAGAATGACTGCCGTGGTGCAAAGTTTTGAGTTTCCAGTATTTCTGGAATGATGTCGTCGCTAATCATTCTTTTCCTGTTTATTCTGTATAAATATTTTCCCCAGAAGTCTTTGTAACATGTTATGGTGCTGAGGCTGGTCGTAGAGGATGGTTTTGATTCTCCGCAAGCGTGTTTCCAAATGTCTCGAGTGAATCATGCCCAGCCCAGGCTAATTCAAAGTAACTTCTTATCGCATGTTTGGAACTGAAGTCATTACAATAGAATTCAATAAAGGAGTAAATACAACTCTTTTATTAATTTTACATATTGCCCTTGTCTTGTACATCAGGATTTCTTGACTTGATGATATCTTTCTTTTCCCTTCTATAAAGAATCAACAAGGAAGACCACATGATCTTTCAAAGTGGAAGAACCAACATGTACTAGAGATGGCCCAAGGACTTGATGTTATCGCATGCACACTGATATCTCTTTAAAATATTAATATATTCTCTTTATAAAAATATTTATTTAAATATTTAAATCCCTAAATCTATGATTTTTTTTCCCAGGTTTTACTATCATCCATCTTTATTTATTTACTAGACATTAAATACTAGCTACCAACTATCTTGATTTAAAATAATTACTCATATTATCTGACACTTTTTCTTTTTAAAAACTACTTAAAGATATTTTATAACATCATCACAGTAACCGTCACGGAGCGCAACTAATTAACTTGTGGCTATGCAAAATCGCGTATCATTGAAAACTAGTCCTCCTGTGTTGAGAGGGAATTGGTGGATATTGAGATTCAAATTTATTTTCAATTCTAGTGCTAAAATTTTTAATTCTAGTGTTAGTAAATTCTAAAAATAATTCTAATTTTAACATTGATGAATACAAATATGTCTATCTCTAATATCAATGAATATCAAGATGATATTCCTAATTTTTTCTTTGGATGATATCAATCTAAGTGGATATTTTTGACCCTGACTTTAATGAATAAAAAAAATTGAATTGAAAGTTTTTATTTTCTTGAAATCTCAGGAACTCTGTTATTATTTTTTATTTTTCAAGATGATGGCTCACCATAATTGCTTTTAGGAGCCAGCATGGCCTCGATTGCTTTTACTTTATCAGGATTGACTTTAATACCTTCGCTACTCACCATAAATCCTAGCTGCTTTCCGGATATTACCTCGAAGGAGCATTTTATAGGGTTTAACTTCAACTTATACTTTCTCAGCCTTTCAAACAACTTTCTCAGATTCTGACAATGGTTCCTTCCTTTTCGGATTTAGCAATCATGTCATCTATATATACTTTAATTTCTTTATGCATCATTTCATGGAATATAGTTACTATTGCCCTTTGATAAGTGGCCCAAATGTTTTTCAGTCCAAATGGCATAATCTTGTAGCAAAAGGTTCCCCACGAGGTAAATAAGGTTGTATTCTCTATATCTTTGTTGACCATTTTGATCTGGTTGTACCTAGAGAAACCATCCATTAAAGAGTACGTTGAGCTGCATTATCAATTAGAACATCGATGTGTGGCAAAGGAAAGTTGTCTTTTGGGCATACTTTATTTAAATACATGTAGTTTACATATACTCTGATTTTGGTTTCTTTCTTGGGAATCTCTACTATGTTTGATACCCATTGTGGTAACCTAACTACCTAAAAAAACCAGCATCTTATTGCCTTTCTATCTCGGCTTTCACCTTGAGTATCATATCTGGACGAGTTCTTCATAGTTTCTGCTTCACAGGTATACTTCATTTAATGGCATCTTATGCACTACAATGTTAGTATCTAAACCGGGCGTATCTGCACAGGACTAAGCAAACACATTAGAGTCCCTATTTTAAATTCTCTTTCATCCTGCCCTGTACCAACATTAATTGCCTTTAATTCTTCTCTGATTGGTTTCCATGCTCGCTCTGATTGTTTTACTAGCTTAGCAAATTCTTTTACATCATCCTCTTCCCATTCATTTGCTTCCATTGCAATTATGTATTCATCAAAATTTGGCAATTCATTCTCAGTGTAATGTGCTCGTGATTTTATGGACGATGCGTTTTTCAGATTTCTTGAAAGTGGAAGGTGTTTCAATGTAAGTGTGTATTTTGCAAAGATAAAGAGATGGAAAAATTTACAAAAATGCATGATCTCATTTGTAATATCTCAAATCAGCGGGTGAGGGTTTGGTAGTTGGCCTTATTAGTAGTGCTGGTTGCTAACATGTTGTATGCGTTTTGGGGCGTCAGGCTCAGAAATGGGCTCGCGTCACCAGGAACAAAACTGTGAGGGCGGTAAGGCCCAAAATGGACAATATATAGCATATTGGGCCGGGCTATTACATCATTGATAAAAAAATAAAGGCTCAATATAGTGAAAACCATATGTTGATATCTTGAGCCAAGATTGCCAACTTGGTATGAAAGCAAAGACAAACACATAGGCAAACACAGAAAGCTCAAAGAGCACACTAGAACAACATTGTCATTTATTGTTTGAAGACTATAAGAGCCTCTTGGATCACCTAATTTTAGAACATTTTGCCACTTGCTAGCTTTTGTACAAGGTCTTTACTAACATTCCCTTCCATGGTGTGAACAGTTAGTTGTGATAGCAACTCTTCTCCTTCAACAACCTTTCTTTTCTCACTGTAGCTCTTGACTTTACGATCTTGTTCTAATGTGTTGATCCCTATAACAGTCAAGCCTTGGATAGGAACATCCATCATATATTCAGAGTGCTTTACATAAGCATTCTTTAGGAATGATACAAGGATCAGAGGGATGTCAATCTCTTCTTCTTTTGATTCATTTCCTTTTAGTTTGGCCAATCTTTTTTCTTATTTGATATCAATAACTCTTTTATAGTCTTTCTTTCCAGGCTTAAAAATGAGCTCAAATCTCTGATTTGCAATCTTTAACTTTATCGGACTTATCCTCCTAGGATTCCTAGAGATAAGATCATACTAGAAAGCCATTCTTATGGCTTTAGAAATTACTGATTTTCTCAATACGGTGTTTTCTAACACCTATTATGTATTAACAATTTCAAAAGTATGAAGATTTCCATCTTTGCTCCCTTCTATTATTTCTATATAGGGAACTACTATATTTTACACTAGGGGTGTTTAAAAAAACTAATTAACCGAGAAAACCAAAAAAACTGATGAAAAATTAACCGAGAAAATCGAACCGAGATGGAAAACTGATTAAACTGATTTTTAAAACCATAAAATCTTGCCGGTTCGGTTTGGTTTCGGTTCTAAAACGGAAACCAGTGAACCAAACCAACTATAAAATAAAAGAGCTATAAATACTACAGTCTACAGTTAACCTAGCCTTAATAACATAACACGAAAAGCTGCTGCCCAGACCAGAGACTATTTTTCACCCTCTTCCTTTCCCTTTCAATTTCCATCCACTCTACCCTCTGCATCTGTCTCTTCTCTAGCCGAACAAAAACCTACATCTTTATCTTCTTGGCTTCTCTCTTCACTTCTTCCTGGCTTCTCTCTTCACTTCTAAACAAAAAGCCAGACAAAACAAAACCCACAACAGCCAAAAGTTGCTTTTGTACAAGCTGGTTGGTTTCCTTCCATTACTAATGTTTTGAATGAGTCACATGGGAGAAAGAAGAATGAAGAGATTATTGCCAAGGTCACAAACTGGAGCACCCAGGAATAACACCTTTCTTTGAGGAGCCCACAACATACTCCTTGAAGAGCCTTTTGGGCAAGGCAAGCATGGAAACCAAATCCAAGCCACTAAATGCTAAGGAAATCCCAGTTGAAAAGGATGGCCTCGCAGCTAAAGATAACGGTGCTTTACCTAAAAAAATTCAAAAAATCCCATTAATTTGATGATTAGGTTTCTCGGTTTTAAAGTAAAAAAACTGAATTTAACCGAATCAGAATTTGGTTCGGTTCAGTTTGAATTTTCAAAAATTTGAGTTACTCGGTTCGATTGGTTTTTGTGGTTCAAATCGAATCGAATCGAACCATGAATAGGCCTATTTTACACCATTGCTAATGTCTCTTCGTTCTAAATCATCACCAATGTTCCATTCATAATATACTTCTTATGCAACCATATTATTTGATAGTTTTATCAATATTTACCTAGTGTTTTGCCTATATTTTATACGTAAAATTCCTTGATATTCTTTGTTTTATGTTTTGAAGGTACTTTTGGATGAAAGATTCAAAACGAAATAAATTGGAGATAATTGACATATTTGATCTCCAATCGATGTTTTGTGTAGAGCTTGAGCTCTAGAAGTCGAAATGAAGTGATTTCAGTGGCGTTAGCAAGCTAACATCCATTTCTTTCTTTACATATATGGCAAGAAAAATAAAAAGAGAAAGAGCATGGAGATCGCATCCTTCAAAGTCAAATCTTGCATTCTGCTAAGGTTGACCTTTAGCCATTCCAACTTTAATATATTGAGCTACATAAGTCCATTTGATACAAACTCAATTTTGTTGGATTTCTGACTCAAAGACCTATCAGCCTACCAAATATCAGCAGAAAAGGAGCTCATATGAGAGATATATGAGTTTTCTAAGATGACATATGAATTCTGCCAGCAGACAGGTTTTGTGAAGAAACAAGTCCAAATTACTTCTCAAAGCATTCAAACCGTCATCCAAGTCTTTAATTTGACAATTTAGCTTTCTAACTCTAAAGTCGAAGCTTGAAGATTTTATGCAAGACTATTTCTCTTTTTTTAGGAAAATAGTTGTTGAAATGCTTAAATGTAAATTGTCTACTTAGGAAAGAACTATTTTGTAGAAAAAGGATTAGGGTTTCCTAAGACATAAAAAGAAAAAGAGAAAGGAAAAGAGAGGACGACCAACCAAGAGAGAAAAAAATAGCCATTTCCTTTGAAAAACCTGAAATCATGTTTTCTTCGTTCTTTTTGATTAATTGTTCAATAGACATGCAAGGCTAAACTCTTTTTCTTGGTTGCAAGGACATGGAAACCTTCGAATTTCAAGAACCGTGAAATTTATTTTACCTTTTCTTTTTAGTTTATATGATGAATATGTTTGTTCTCCTATGCTTATTTTTCCTATGATTGTTTATTTTAATTGCTAGAATGGACTCTAAGTTATTATTGTAGACAATCTTTTGCTAAGTTTGATATCAAAACTGGAGTTGTGGTATATGAACTTGTGAAGCAACTAAGATTACTAATTGTGGTGGATCTACGTTATTAACCTTAGTAAGAACATTCAAACAAACAAACATGAACTCCAGAAAGTCATATTCTTAAGATTAAGTAATTTATCTAGTTTTTAATGATGCCATTCAATTAAATTACTAGTGCGGACACTGTGGTTATTTGATGGTTAGAGTTAGTTATACGGTGGATTCGTTAATTAATTAATGTTAAGAAAGGTTAAATATTCAGAATATAAAATTAATGTATCATTTCAGTGATCAGTTTTGATTTCCGTAGGTGGATGTTTACTTGAAACCAAGGTTTGTTCTCTTGATAATTTTCTGATTTTATTTAATTTTGCTTGGTAGTTTTCTGTTTACTTTTGCTTTAGCCTATATAACTCCAAACTCCCCCTCCAAATTGCATATCATATAGCATAAAAATCTGAATTAGACCTTTCTCGTGGGATCAACCCCTTACTTGCTTTATATTATCTTGTGTGTTGTGTTTTAAGTTAGGGTAATTAATTAATTAATTTCTTCTAGGGGCATAAGTAGGGGTAGGAGTTATTCTTGGCTTCTTTAGTAGGTTATTCTTAAATTATTTTCGGCTTGGTTTTCTAGCGGGTTGGTGAGCTAGTTTATTGGAAGAGGGTTAACAAAGTTAATATTGGATATTTGAGAAGACAGAGTATGGTAGCTTTGGCTTTGGTAATTCTTATTACCTTTATACCCTCTTTCCATATTGCTTACTTCAATATCATTTTTCTTCCCAGTAAACCCCTTTTCTTAGTAGGTTCTGATATTATATCAGCTCTTATCCTTTGTTCTATTCTTTCAACAATAACAACAACATCATAAAAATATTGGACGGAGCAACCCATCAGATGCTCATAATATGGGGACTTGAAATTATTGGCGAATAGATTCACCATCTCTTTCTCCAATAAAGGTGGTTGTACATGCATTGCCTTGTTCTTCCACCTATGGGTATACTCCCTTACGGTTTCCTTGTTTCTCCTATCCATCACCATCAAGCTCGTCTGGTCTAGAGCGATGTCAATATTGAACTTGTATTGTTTCAAGAAAGCATCAACAAGATCACTCTATTTTTTTTACTCTTGTGTTATCCAAGGTCATGTACCAGTTTAACGCAGAACCAATCAAGATATCTAGGAAGAAATGGATGAGTAACTTTTCATCACGTATGACTTCTACCATTTTATTGCAGTAAGACCTCAAATGCGTATTAGGGCATTGCAGTCTCGTATACTTGTCAAATTCTAGCACCCTAAACTTCTTGGGCACCACTACATCGGGCACCAATAAATCCCTCAACAACCCTCAATCTTTCCTTCTAGGTGGTCTTTTTATTTTGTTAAAGATGTTCAGAGGATTCAACCCTGTGGGAACCCTCCATTGTTAGATATATTATGGCCGGTACTTGAGCAAGTGTAATCAAGCAAGTCATTAGAACGCTCGTTGTTCCTTGTGGTCTAGTAACGTGATTTTCTCATAAGTTTTGTGAGTCAATGAGAACATGAGTTATTGGTGGCGGTAACATGGTTGGCTGCTAACTAGATGTCCCTCCCCCAAACTATGCTTGCAAGAGGTGCTCAAGTAAGCTAGCCATCTGAACCATATTGTTCTTAACGTCTTTCATTTCCTTTTGTTAGTGGGCCTTAAGGTGAGCCCCTTCTTCATTTTCCATCCTTTTGCAAAGCCTAATATTGTAGATTCTAGCAAGGGGACCTATATTTCGAATACCTGCCATGCACATTCCATAATTCATAAATGTAAATGCATATAGATGTATGATTATGCATGATGATGTATATTGGATATGGATTAGCTATACCTCAGGTTGATATATAGCCACTATTCCTTTATAAACGGGTAGAGTTTCGACCTATTTGTAGTTGTTGAGAAAATTTAATATGAGCCAATGCTTAATAAAAAATACACTAATCACAAAGAGATATTACTCAAAAGGTTGGGTTTAAGCTCTTTTCATTAATACTTGATGAAAAGTTTTGCATTTGAAAACTAGTCTACTTATTATTATCGTTTACAAGAAGAAAGGCAAAGCCTTTATTATCCATATTCCTAAGAAAAACATTAGTCTCAACCATGCTTTATTGATATCGGTGGACATCCTTTCCAACTTGCTGGACATTATGGCGAATTATTTGGGCATAAATAAAGGCTTAATTAATATGTTTATCTATGTTTCTCATCTTCTCCAAGAGGAACATGTTGTTCTGATTCAGTTGATTATTGTTAGTGTTAATCATTTGGTTGTGACACTTAAGTAGTCCATTCTTTTCTTCCAAACATTTTTCCTTGGCCTTTACTTTGTCAAGCTTCTTCTCTAGTAGGTTTATCTTATCTCTCATATTATCCAAATTAGTTTTGAAGACCCCGATAACTTTTCCTTTGGCTTTTGCTTCAACCAGCTCACTTTCCAGTATTACATGCTTCTAGTGTAGCCTTTCATATTGCTCAATCCAGCTTTCTAACTCAGCATGGGTCCTTGAAGACATGTAAGCCCTTTATTGGTAATCATTGAAATCAGTTTTCAAAGCCTCTAGCTCAATACTAGTTTGTATCCAATGCATTCCTAATTCTTATCGCTTTTCCTTAGCTCGGTTTTTAGTCGCTTTTTCTTCTTTCAATTGCTTCTCCAAGAACATGATCTTCTTGTCCATTTCCTTTAGTTATTACTCTACAAACTTTCTCAATTTCTCTTCAATGAGATGCTGCTACTCGAGGGATATCTTGAGGGTTTTACTAGTGCCCAGCTTCATAAAGAGCTTTTCCAATTGTTCTCTAAACTCTTCCTCATTGATAATCCTCTTCCTTTTAGTTGGTTCAGCAACCTATGAAGTCTCAACTTCAAATCCAAGAGTTATGGGGATGGTGACTAGTGATAGATTTCTCCACCTTAAATACTTTTCACTAGTATTTGGATCTCTCAAACCATTTAATTCCATCTTGACAAATACCAAAAGCTTTCAATGTTGTTTGATGTTTTACACAACTTCCAAAATAGATTGGTCATTGAATAATTTGGAGAATTGGGATAATCCAATCGTCCTTGGCATATGTTGTATGCCTTCAATTTGCCTTACAACCAAAGCGGATGCGTAGATGACATATTCAGTCACTCTAATCAGAGGCACCCATTGTCTTTGACCATAACTCATCAAGAATTTATTGCTCTTATCCACGGGGCTTCCCATTTCATTTCTCCTTGCATGATTCCTTACAATTTTACTTTCTAGTTTTCCTCACTCAAGTCCTTTTACTCTTCTTCTTTAACTATCTTTAATGGTCTTTGACTAAACCACCAGATGTTGTTAAATACCGGCTTATTGGTTCTTAGATGGCTAATCACCTATATGTACAACAACTGTTTACAACATCTCATTGATCCCTAGCTAACCCTTTTATAATGGTGAGGTTTGGAAATAACACCAATCCGGAGATCCTTAAAGCAAATATCATGCCCTTCTCTTTAGCAAATCTAGAGTCATTCTTTCTCTTTTTGAATACCTCTTTGATTATCTTCCACTTTAGGTCAGTAACACTTTTCTCTAATATCTTATGGAGATCTAAAACTTTGATCAATTTAGTCAATTCAGTTAGCACTTTGTCGCACCTTTCATGAAAGTAGATTTTATATAGATTTCGAGAGAATTTGGTTAGTAAACTCTTCTAAAGTATGACACATGTTTATGTTCTCAAAAGTGAAGCACCAATACTTGGGGTTCTAAAAATACATCAAGGCTTTAATTTCTGAATTCTACATGGACACCTTCGTGATTTCCACCATCCTTTCATATTTCATCAAAAACTCATCATCGCGGATGCTTTTCATGTGTGAGATGAGCTTTTTCAAATTGTTTCTAATGTAACTCACTTTTTTGATGATTGACAATTTACTATCATCCAGTTTAAGCAATCCCCTTCTAATAGCTATAGGGATTCAAAATCCAACCCGTATTCAATAGAAGTCATTTCTTTAATGATCATATTATTAGCCCTAAATCCTACAATTCAAGATGCTTTTTAGGGTTAAGCATGTCTTAATGCAACAATTTTTATTTATGGAACATAATCCTATAGGCAGGTTCTATGTCCTTTTACGAGAGACATTGAGGTAACATTATCTAGTCTTAAAGGGGTCTCTATACCAATCACTACCAGTCCAAGCACTCAACAAAGAGTCAGATAGTTTCATGAACTTAATCCCTAACTAAAAGTCATAGGGTCAGTCGTTACTCCTCCACCTAAATTGAAGTTTTCATGTGTGTGTATTCTGAAGCAATATATCACAAATAAACTTGTGATGCATGAAGATATTCATCCATATCCGACATACATGCGTGAGTAGGATAAAACATGCTAAAGAGTGAATAAGTAAAAAAGAAATAAACCGAATGCAAAAATTTAAACACATAAAACACATAGAGCCTAGTCCAAAACAGAAAATCTCTAATGGAGTTGCCATTCTGTCGCACGTGGGTGCGTGGTGTTGCGGTGTCGAAATCAAGGAGTCACCACCTAGTTATTCGGTTCAGGTTTATTGGGTTCCTGAAATTTATACACGCAGCAAAAATGATAAATTTTAAAAAATATTCAAGAGTCTCTAGGATCTCGTTAGACGGATCTTGAGTTGTTTAGGGATTTATTACCTGAAGATTTAATCTTCTCCAGCTTTGAATAATTCTTTAAAGGCTGGGTTGTCCCAAACCACAAGTTTTTCAATTGTCCAGCCTCCAACGGTAATACACACAACAACTAGTGAGAAATCTCCTAAATTCCTATTTAGAAGAGAGAGATTGTTATGCCTAGAGTGCTAGCTCTCTATTAGGTGACTTGCGTAGTTTTTTCTGTCTAATGGACAACCTCTAAAAAATAAGAGGCATAACTTTATATTTAGAAAAAATCCTGAAACCCTATAAATAAAAAAATATCTATTTGCCCCTTAAATAATATCCATATATTATTTAAGGATGATTTTAGAAATTTAATCAATCAAGTCCCTACTTGATTATTCCAGGACTAGAATTATAATTCTTGAATTAAATACATTCTAGTGTTTAATTTCTAAAATTATTTTCAATCAAGTCAAACTTGATTAATGATTTCAGTTTAATTTTTGACTAATGGTACCTAATATATATGACCCATTAGATTTCTAATATATTGGTCCAAATATAAATTACAATTCTAAATAAATAAAAGTAAATAAATCAAACAATTTAATTTATTATCAATTCAATAATTGATTAATTTATATTTGAAGATTAAATGTACTGTTAGCAACGTGTCACGATCCTCCAAATATTAGGAAAGTCATAAGTGGTTTGATTTAACCTTTCAATGACTGATTTTTTAGTGTAATAATTAATCCTTCACCAATAATGTTTTGATTTAGATATTTTAGCATGGAGTGTGTTTGCCATGTCAAATCATATTTGTTTGCAACATTATAGTCATTGATCATTTGAATAAGATTTGAAACACTTTTCAAATCTCATTCCGTCTTGCACAAGGATTTAACAATCAATATTATTTAAGAAAACTTGTGGAACATTTTCTCTAATTCACCTAGGGTGATGAATCCTCTCTTGGTCACTCAAATACCTTCATATAGTTTATGTTATATCTCCATATAGAATTATCATGTGGATCAGTTTAATGTACATGTCTTTGACAAGCACCAACATATTAGTTATGGGTATCTCTTATACCTCAGCTTATAAAAACAAATGCTTCTTTCTAAGAAAAGAATATAATATGTATCAGTCTCTACGACTTTAATAAATGTCTAATATTTAAGAGAGCATCGACCAAGAACATTTTAGAAACAATACTTTGATGCAATATGAACCCTATAATTATAACAACTTTATAATTTCTCTTGCAAAACATTTTTGTCTTATGAACTTTATTTTTTACTTTAGATTCATAATCAAATATCAGATTTGTCACACCTAGACATCGTGGCGACTTGTTAAAATTTTTCAATGAAAAAAACAGATATCTAGCATCTTGTTCTTGAAAGGAAAGGTCTAGAAAGGTGGCGATGACAATTGTGAAGATTGCATTGCACCTGTGGGTGGTCTGATCGATGCTTTTTCCTTTTTTTTTTGTAGGGAGTTTCCTTTGTTTTTAGAGGAAGAAGACAATACAAAAATGAAAAACGACACTATTTCTGGACTAGGGTGGTTGTTTTTCAATATGGTCCTCCAAGTTTTAACATTTTTTTAATCGGGACCCTGGGTAGAATTGTATTTAAACCCCTGCATTGCGGCGCCTTTTACAAAATGATCCTTGGACTTTAATCTCTTGTAATTTTGACCTAAAGTAGCTTAGAAATTTAATATGTCTTCAATTATGCCTTTGATCTCATTAGCTAAACTATTTCTAAGGTCAATTAAGCCCTTAAACTTATCAATTCTTCAATTGAACTCTCGATATCATTAATTAAACTGAATCAAAGTTTAATTAAAACCCTAGACTTGTCAATTGTTTCAATTAAGCTCATAATTTCATTAATTAAACCAATTCAAAGTTTAATTAAGTCTCAAATCTTCTCAAATCTTCAATTAAGCTCATGATTTTATTAATTAAACTAATTCAAAGTTTAATTAAGTCCCCAATCTTATCAAATATTTCATTTTCTACCAAATTTGGCTCCCAAACTTATAAATTCCACCTTGATTAAATCCTCAAGATTTTCAATTTGTGTTGTCTTGACCTGTACCTCAATTTTTCTTCATTCGTTTCATTTTTTTTGGTGAATTTATGTTGTTAAAAATTCATTAGTTTCCAAAACTTCGAAAACAATCCCAACATTGGCTTTCAATCATTGCGAAAGCAACTCAATTTCATTAGTTTTTGAATATTTCAGAAACAATCCTAACATTAGCTTTCACTCATTGCAAAAACAACTTAATTTCCTTGATTTATGAATACTTTTGAAACTATCCCAACATTGGATTTCGCTCATTATGAAAGTAACTCAAATTTATTTATTTTCGAAACTTCAGAACAATCCTAACATTGGCTTTCACTCATTGTGAAAGCAACTCAATTTCATTGGTTTTCGATTACTTCAGAACCAATCCCAACATTGTCTTTTGCTTATTATGAAAACAACTCAAATTCATTGATTTCTGAAACTTTGGGACAATCCTAACATTCGCTTTCGCTCTTTGTGAAAGTAACTCAATTTCATTGGTTTCCGAATACTTCAAAAACAATCCTAACATTGGCTTTTGCTCATTGCGAAAGCAACTCAAATTCATTGGTTTTCAATACTTTGAAAACAATCCCAACATTGGCTTTCACTCATTACGAAAGTAACTCAACTACAATAACCTCACATCATATTCATAATTCATCCACATTTCTTTCATGTTTAGTTGTCATCATTAATCTGAAAATTCAAATTTATTGGCAATTCAAATTCATTAATTTCCAATAACATAAAAAACTATCCCCACATTGGTTTTTGCTCGTTATGAAAGCATTTCAGTTACATTAATCTCACATCATGTTCATAATTCATTCACATTACTTTTATATTTCAGTATTTATCATAAATTCAAAAATTTAGATTTAACCTCATGCGTTGTAGACTCTTTCACTTACCTTCTTCTTTGGTCGAGTGAGCTCCTCCGATAGAAGATCCTCTACCTAGTGTTCCCCTCTAACCATACAAATATTTTTGGTTAGTACATTCCTTAAAAAACTTACATACTCATTCTTTATACAAGAAATACTTCTTTTAACTTCATATCAAAACTCATTATGTTCAACAATACATGACAAAACACTAGGACACTGCTTAGTGTTTCTCTCCCCTCTAGAGTTGTAAAACTCATTTTATTTGGGGTTTATTTCTTTAGTGAGCTAAGATATAATTACACAATTTATATGAAGAAGGTTAAACCCAATTCTTCCATTTATATGTTTAAATTCATCAAAATATTATGGCATGCAGGCCTGTCTTGTAACATACAACCCGACCCTTCTCTAGTGTTTTATCCATATATGAAGTTATATAGCTCCAAATAGAGTAAGATTTGTTCTCTATAAGATTTAACATCATTGAACATATTTTCATAAAGACATTCACCCTAAATTTTCTTAGTTGTAAACCTAAATGTTCACTTTAAGGTCTAGTGCATATTATGTCTAGAATTTTCCAATCTAACTTGTCTTCAGGTTTTTACCTATATCTAAAGTTCTACAGCTTTGATTTAGGTAATTCCAGTCCCATTTAAAATTTAACATCCAATTATACAACTTTCATGAAGGGAAACATCCTAAATTCTTCCTTTAACTAAATTAATGTCTGGTCTCAAGTTAACTAACAACACTGTCTAGAATTTCAGTTTTGTATATCTCACACAAACAATTATTTTCATTCATTTCTTCCCCTTTTTCTAACATTCTTTATATACAACACAAGTTATTTCCTAGCAATGATCATTCTTGAGATTTTACATATTCAAATTTAGCTTCATAAGAGCATGCACCACATAAAATTATTTACATGTTTAAACTTTACCACACTATAGTTTCTTGTAGGATCCTACACTTGTTATTTTAGCTTGCATGCATAACCTAGCATAAAAAAGGTTTTCCCCCATCATTTGTTCATGTCTGGGCGAAAGCTTTCAAGCCTTTTCTTAGTCATCATGTTCTTTAATTTTGGTAAAACATTATCAAGCCTTCTTCATCTTCCCTTCACACTCTATCCTTACTTTCAATCTACTTAAAAAAAATCCCTTAAGAACTCTAATTTAAAAGCTAGTATTTTTGTATAAAACTTACCCAACGTATTTGAAATTGCTCCTAGCTGTATTTTCTACTCTCGAGATTCCTTCTCCCTCAAATCTTTTGGCCTCTCTTTATCTTCTCTCTTCAGCCACCAACCTCCTCTCTTCTTCTCCCTCAATTTGTTTTGTTTTTGGTGTTTGAATCTGCACTCAAACCTCTTATTTCATCTCATGTAATTGTTTGTATGTGTTTTTCTTTACTTATTCTTGAGAGAAAGTGTTGATGATAGGTCCCTGTCACAGCTAGTAATAAAAGACAAAGATAAATCACAATTGCATTCTGCTTTGGGCGAGAATAAGCCACAAGTTGATATTATTGAATTTTGAATAAATCCTTTCTCTGTCTCATACCAGAGTTTAAATACAGGAATGAAATAACAAACTTTCCTAAAATACTAGCACGACTACATACAATCAGGATTCTTAGCAACTGACTCCTGCTACATAGTTGACATTTATTTAATTTGATAAATAAGACTTGATTTCTTCCTCCCATGCACTGAGGACACTGTAGTGACTGGATCCCCTTGACTCGTTCTTCCCTTGACTGGCTCTTCACGGCTCTATGAACCTGCGATTCTTTTTAGGAACTCTGTGCGATCTTCTTGGCTCCAGATCACTTGGCTCCAGCTCATCACTTGGCTCCAGCTGCTGCTTATCAATACCTCCCCCATTTAAGGGAACCTTGTCCTCAAGGTTCAAGTTGATAAATCGCTCTTGTAACGCCATAACATCTTCCCAAGTTGCATCATCAGTTTGCAGGTGTTTCCATTTCACCAGAATTTCTTCGACAAACCGAGACCCCTTCTTGATCCAACGAGTGTCTAAAATGGCCTTAGGTTTGATCAGCATTTCACCAGCAGCAGTCATAGGAGGCAAATCGATCGTATTGACGACCTCGTCACCAATTTTCTTTTTGAGCAAGGACACATGAAAAACAGGATGAATACGAGCCTGGGTAGGCAACTTTAGCCTATACGCCACTGTGCCAATTAATTCTTCAATCTGATAGGGTCCATAATAGCGACTAGCCAATTTTTTGCATACACGTTTGACCATCGATTGCTGACGGTAAGGATGAAGCTTAAGAAAAACCCAATCTCCCACTTGAAATTCAACATTACGTCGCTTAGAATTAGCGAGTTGTTGCATGGGATTACTAGCAGCATGCAAGTTGGCCTTGAGCAGACTCAAAAATTCATCTCTGGAGGCGAGTTGCTGATCCACTTCATTCACCGGAGATATGCCAATGTGGTAATGGGGAATTGTCGGTGGTAAACGTCCATAAAGAGCCTGGAATGGTGTCATACCATATAACTTCACCACACCTTCAACGAATTTCTCAGCCACCATTTTGGCCGTATAAGGATGAGCCAATGCCAAGAAATGTGCTGACTTACTAAGTCGATCAACAACAACAAAAATTGTGTTCTTTCCGCCAGATTGTGGGAGACCCTCAATAAAATCCATCGTGATGTCATCCCAAACTTGACAGGGGATGGGTAATGGCTGCAATAAACCCGCTGGTGACAGTGTATCTGACTTCACCCATTGACATACATCACAATAAGCTACATATTCCTTCACTATGCGAGCCATTGATGGCCAATAAAACTGTTGCGCCAGCCGTTTGTAGGTGCGCAATACACCCGAATGCCCCCCAAGAGGTGAATCATGGAATTCACGTAACAGTTGCTGAATGATATCAGAGTTGGGGGCAATTACTACTCTGTTTTTGTAGTGAAGCAACCCATTTCGCCATGTATAGGGGCTGTCCGGATTCTCAGTAGCCAGCTTGCCAATTTTCTTCATGTAAGGATGGAAAACAGCTTCGGCTTTAAGTTGATCCCACACGTGAATTTATGGAATAGATAAGTGTGAAAGGCAAGGGCTGCCCGTCATACGTGACAATGCATCTGCAGCCGAATTCTCCTTTCCTAGCTTATACACGATTTCATAATCATAGCCAAGTAATTTCGATACCCATTTCTGCTGTTCTGGGGTAGTAATACGCTGCTCCAATAGGTACTTTAAGCTGCGTTGATCTGTTTGGATCACAAATTTACGGCCTAACAAGTATAGTCTCCACAGTTGGACAACCACCACAATAGCCAACATTTCTCTCACATAAGTTGACCATGCATGCTTGGATAGCCCTAAAGCGCGACTCATGAAAGCTATTGGCCGCCCTTGTTGAGTTAGAACAGCACCGATGCCATCTCCGGAAGCATCAGACTCAATCACAAAAACTTCAGCAAAATTAGGCATTGCAAGGGTTGGAGTGGAAGTCATTGCTGTCTTTAATGCCTCAAAAGCTGCCTCAGCGTCATCATTCCAGCAAAATTGACCTTTGCGTAATAAGGATGTCAATGGACAAGCAAGAATACCATAATTACGAACAAATTTCCTGTAATAACCTGTAAGACCTAAAAATCCACGAAGCTCAGATATGTTAGTAGGTCTTGTCCAGGATAGCATTGCCTGGATTTTTGCTTGATCAACCTTGTAACGACCCGGCTTTCTAAGCCCAAAACAATAGTAATTTTTTTTATATATGTATATTTAATACACATGGTGCCGGTAATCAAAGAACTTGAATCCTCACATCATCAAAATACAATCCATACAATCAACAGTTCTTTCAAAAGCGAATCTTACACGAACACATAATATTAAGGTTGCATGATTTGAAGTTCATATTAAAAATATATAT